>Ga0213878_10000027_pt1 | contig 129245 bp, 112 predicted proteins | sample VelepicoBEBS_R02_FD_161053 | JGI IMG/M metagenome (GOLD analysis project Ga0213878, IMG submission 161053) | Vellozia epidendroides bulk soil microbial communities from rupestrian grasslands, the National Park of Serra do Cipo, Brazil - BS_R02 | ecosystem: Environmental > Terrestrial > Soil >... | reverse complement strand
CCAGTTTTTATTTTATTTTTAAAAATCCTTTATCTTTATGATAAAGGATTTTTTTTTGCTTTATACTTGCCGTATGCCGTACGATGCCATCTATGATTTGAAAGGCCTAAAGCCCGTCCCTATTGATAGTAGCGTCGTTATTCGTCTTCATTCTTCATTCTTCATTCTTGGTTCTTGGTTCTTGGTTCTTGGTTCTTTTCTCATATTTAGCCCCGATAGAAACGGTTACCCCGCAGCAGGGAAAGGAAAGTACAGGCAGTAAGCATTGGAAAGTTAGGATGCGAGGAGTAGAAGTGGATAGCGGGAAATAGCTCCTGAATAATTTTAAGAATAGAAATACAATGGATGAGCCGGCGGAAATAATTTTTTTGATGTATTAATAGTGTTGAAGAAGGATTGTAGTACATGGTATCCGGATTGTGAAATTTTTTATTTTTGAATTTGTAAATTATGTAACTTAGTCATAATAAAATGATTATAAATTCTAAATTAAGATATCATGAAAAGACATTTATTACCTTTACTTTTATTATTGTCAGCAGTGAATGCATATGCACAGCAAGATTTTTTTGCTATTGCCGGTAAGGAAACTCAAAGTATTAATTTCAGTGATTTTCGTACGTTAGAGGTGTCAAAAGTAACTTCCGGGGAAAAAATTTTTACCGTTGATTCGGCTCCAAAAATATTTTCACAGGTAAGAAGAGGGATGATTACTGAAGATAAGAGTTCCTATAATAATTCTCAATCGGTGACGATGGCAGCATTAGCTTATGATATTTCTGATAATAATCTGGTCTATATGCCTATGTTTTCTTCAAATATATATGTTTTAAATCCTAAGACTAAAGATATTACTGTAATAGAAAATAATATAGCTAAGATCACATCCTGTGATATCAATTCTCATATAACCAGGATGGCGGCCGGATATGACGGAAATATTTATGCAATTAATAATTCGGGTACACAGTTTTTACAGATCAGTAAAAAATCCGGGCAGTATGAAGTGAGTGATTTAGGAATTATAAGAGACGATGTTTCTAACGGTAAAAACTCATTTACGAGTCTGGAAACGGGCTTTGGAGGGGATATGATTGCTGATACGGATAATAATTTCTATATTTTTTCTGCTTCCGGAAATGTTTTTAAGGTATCTGTAAAGGAATTAAAAGCAAAATTTATAGGTAAAATTACAGGGATTCCGGATCATTATTCTGTGAATGGTGCTGCTGTGAATGCTAAAGGAAATGTAGTAATTGCCAGTGCTAAGGGAGCTCCTCTATATGATGTGGAACTGGCAACCTTGCAGGCTAAGCTGCTTCCGGGCGAACAGAACTTACATATATATGATCTGGCAAGTAAATATTTTGTAAATGATAAGACTTCCGCTATGGCCACATTGACTCATCTGGATATTTATCCTACAAGAGCTGATGAACATTTTATTAATATTCATGTGGATAATAAAAATGTAAAAGGAAATATAAAACTTACAGCTTTTGATATGGCAGGAAAAAATGTTTTGACTGAAAACCTGAACGTCAAAAATGGTTCGCTGGATCAGAAAATAGATATAACAAGTCTCATCAGCGGAGCATATATTATGAGTATTACTGATGAATCCGGAAAAGTACTTTTAAATAAAAAGATACTGGTGACCAGATAAATGATTTGCTTTGTATTTTATAGAATGAGTTTAAAATTTTATACAATTAAGCCTTCCCTAATGTATTGAGGAAGGTTTTTTAATGATTATTTGATATTCAACAAGTTTTATTTTTCGATATTAAAATGTAATTTTATAAAAAAAATATAGATGAAGCTATACTTTAATGTAGGTTATATTGCCAAAGCAGGAGAATATCTGCAGCTTGCCATTGGTGAAGACGGAGCTTTGGAACATACCCATACTATGTTTTATGCAGATCATGGAGTATGGAAATGTGAGGTTGATTATTTTTCGAAATCAATTTCCTATAAATATCAGCTTGTGGATGAGAAAGGTTCTGTTGTAAGGGAGGAATTTGTTCAGCATCATCTTAATTTTCCACACAATTATAAGGAGTTTATTATTTTCGATGAATGGAATAATAAAAATTTTCCTGAACATTACTTAACGAATAAAATTCTTTATAACAAACTACATGGCTTTATTCCTGAGAAAATGACTGTTTTAAAGAAACATACTCATCTATTCAAAATTGAAGCCCCTGTATATCATCCTGACTGGAGGATTGTACTGTTTGGAAATACAGCCTCATTAGGAAACTGGGATTATGAAAAAGCTGTTCATCTGTATCAGACTGATTTTGGAATTTGGGAAGCTTCTGTAGAAATTCCTGAGGATGAATTTATTCAATTCAAATATTGTCTGTATGATATCAGAGAAAACAAAGTGATTGATGTAGAGACCGGAGAAAACAGATTTACGGCTGCTAATCCACTGGCTGATGTTTTGCAGATTGTTTCTAACCATTATTTCAGATTTAAGGCTTACCAGATGTATCATGATGCAGGTGTAGCAGTTCCGGTATTTTCATTAAGGAGCGAGGATGGATTTGGAGTCGGTGAGTTTACAGATCTTAAAAAACTGGCAGACTGGGCCCAGGAAACAAGTTTGGGAATTATTCAGATCCTGCCAATTAATGATACGACTGCCAATTATTCGTGGACAGATTCTTATCCTTATGCAGCGGTATCAGTGTATGCTTTACATCCACAATACATTGCTCTTGAGAAGCTTGATTTTCCATTACCTAAAGAATTAGTTGAATCATATCTGTCTGAAAAAGAAGATTTAAACAGTCTTGAGCTGATTGATTATGAAAAAATGATTACCGGTAAATGGAAGTATCTGAACGCGGTGTTTTACACTGAAAAGGAGAGTATTTACAAAGACAGGAGCTTTAAAAAATTCATTAAGGACAACGAATACTGGCTGGTTCCGTATGCTGCTTTTTGTGTACTGAGGGATAAATATAAAACGCCGAATTTCAATGACTGGAAAACCCATAAAAAATATATTGCAGGAAAAATAACACAATCTTTTACCACAAAAAGCAAAGACTATGATATTTTCATGCTGCATAGCTGGGTACAGTATCAGCTTCATAAGCAACTTAAAGATGCTGTGGATTATACTCATAGTCTCGGAGTTTCTTTGAAAGGGGATCTACCGATTGGTATTTACAGATATTCTGTTGAAGCCTGGACAGAACCTGAATTGTTCGGGATGGATTTCCAGGCAGGAGCACCACCGGATCAGTTTACGGAGCTTGGGCAAAACTGGGAGTTTCCTACGTATAACTGGGAGGCGATGAAAGCTGATGATTACAGATGGTGGAAAAACAGATTTAAAGCCTTGGAACAGTATTTCGATGCCATGAGAATTGATCATATTCTTGGCTTTTTCAGAATATGGAGAATGCCTGTTTCGGCTGTACAGGGAATTCTGGGATATTTTTATCCTGCGGTTCCTATTGTTGCAGATGAGTTTAAAGCATGGCTGATTCCTTTTGATTTTGACAGGTATTGTAAACCGTTTATCAACAATCAGATCTTATGGAAATACTTTGGAGAAAACAGTGGTAAAGCACTTGAGTTCCTGAAGAATAATCAGGATGGAACTTATTCTTTTAAAGAAGAGTTTGATACGCAGCGAAAACTGGTAGATTTCTTTAAGAAAAATCAATACGGAGATCTTGGGGAACAACTGATATCACTTTGTGCCAATGTTTTATTTGTAACGGAGAAAAGGAATAATGAAATGGTTTATCATCCAAGATTTAATGTATACAACACCGAATCTTACCATTATCTTTCGGAACAGGAGAAGAAAGGGATCTATGATCTGTACCACGATTACTTCTTCAGAAGACAGGATCATCTTTGGTATGAAAAAGCAATGGAAAAACTTCCTGTTATTTTGAACGCTACCAAAATGCTGATTTGTGGAGAAGACCTTGGAATGGTACCTGCCTGTGTCCCTGTTGTAATGGATGAACTGGCTATTATTGCGCTTAAAGTTCAGCGTATGCCTGCCGAAAATATTCCGTTTTATAACCCAAAGAATGCCGGCTATATGAATGTGGTTACCGCTTCTTCTCATGATAGCTCTACATTACGGCAATGGTGGAAGGAAGATCCGGCTTTAACACAAAAGTATTTTAATCAGCAGCTGATTCAGTATGGAAAGGCTCCGGAAGAACTTAGTCCTTATCTGGCGGAAATTATTATGAAACAGCATTTGTACAATGATGCTATGCTGGCCATTTTCCCGATTCAGGAATTTTTTGCTACGGACACTGAACTTTCGAATAAAAATATAGATAGCGAAAGGATTAATAATCCTGCTGTTTTTCCACATTACTGGCGTTACAGAATGCACATCAGGCTGGAAGATTTAAAAGAAAAACAGGCTTTTAATGAAAAAATAGCTTACTGGATAAAAGATAGTGGGAGGATGTAAATTTTACGCCTGATTATCAGTTGTTTATGTATAAATTAAAAGAAGTTGGATTTTATGATTTAACTTCTTTTTTTTATTTGCATCAAAAAGATAGAATTAAGATATTCTGCTATATATTAACCAATTAACGACGATAGAGATGAAAAAAATATTTTTGGGATTAGCTTTGGGTCTGGGCTTTTTAGCCTCTGCTCAGCAATACCCGAATAATGGCTGGGGAGATGATGGTTATTATCAGAATGACGGAGGGTATTATGGTAATGAAGATGACAGAAATTACTTCCCTGATGATTACTATTATAACTATCCTCAGGATTATTATCCAAGTGATTATTATCAAAGTTATTACAACGACTACAGAAATAGTATTATCAATATCAACTGGAACGGTTTTTTTGCTCAAAACAGACTGAACCGTTGGCAGATTGATCAGATCATGAGACTTAATAATCTGTATGCAAGTTTCACAGCCTGGAATAATTTCTACAGATATAATCCGGACCGATGGTATTATGACAGATTCTATGCACTGGAAAGAATTTTAGGACCGAGAGTATTTGTTGTTTTCCAGAATGATTTTTACCGAGGTTCAAGTCCGATTGTTTATTTCCAGAATTACAGAAGAACGTACTATGTACCAAGATATACTGTAATGCCAAGATATCGAAATGTAAATATTAATATTTACAGAGTAGACAGAACAAGATTTCGCAGAATGGACAATCCAACACTGGATATCATCAGACGGGATAATGGCTTCAGAGGACCGGTAAGAGACGGAAATAATACAGGAGGTTTCAGAAACGGAAGTAATGCCAATAACAACGGCGGCTTTAGAGATAATTCTAATAATGGCGGTTTCAGAGGAAATTCAGATAATGGTGGCTTCCGGGGAAATACAGAAACTCCGAAAAGAGAAAATAATGGTGGTGGTTTCAGGGGAAACTCAGATAATGGAGGATTCAGAGGAAATACAGAGACTCCGAGAAGAGAAAATAATGGTGGCGGTTTTAGAGGGAACTCAGGTAATGGAGGATTCAGAGGAAATGCAGAGGCTCCGAGAAGAGAAAATAATGGTGGCGGTTTCAGAGGAAATGAAGGCGGTGGTTTCAGACAAAAATCTGAAGGTGCACCACAAGGCCAGCATAACCGCGGTAATGGAGGTGGTGGCTTTAGAGGCAGTTTAGTTAGGAATTAATTTTCATATATTATATTTAAGTGGTGTGAAGGACAGGTTTTTATAATCTGTCCTTTTTTTTGTTCTTATATTGATTTATTTTAGTTAAAATTTAACATTATTTATGAATTTGTTAATTTAACTTACGTTTTAATTAGTAATCCAAAAGATGTAAATAACAATTAATTAAAAATTTTAAGAGATGAAAAAATTAGTTTTAGCAATAGCATTGATCGGAATGGGAAGTTTTGCCATGGCACAACAAACAACTCCACAGGACAGAGAAGCAAGAAGAGCTGAGATGCAACAAAAAATGCAGCAAAGAGAACAGGATCACTTGGCACAGATGCAGAAAGATCTTAACCTCAACCAGTCTCAGGTAGCTCAGATTAAAGCACTTCAGGATAAAAGAAAAGCTGAAATGAAGGCTGAGTTTGCAAAAAATAAAGAAATGAGACAGGCCAAAATGGAAGAAATGAAGGCCAAAAGAGCACAAATGGATGCCGATATGAAAAGGATTCTCAGTCCTCAGCAATATGATAAATGGCAGGCAGACAGAGACGCTAAAATGGAGCAGAGAAAGATGGCTATGAAAGAAAGAAGAATGATGAAAAAACCGATGAATACAGGAGCTCCTGAAGCGAAATAATAGTTTATAATTTTAATTTTTAAATGTATAAAGGATGGGGTTTTCTCCATCCTTTTTGTATTAATTTTCCGTAAATCTTTTGATTTCGGGCATTTATTCCTTATTTTTGACTGTAAATTTAATACTTATGGTTAGCGAAAAAATTGCAAAATTAATTAACGAACAAATTGCCCACGAACAATATGCCGCTCAATATTATCTTTCCATGTCTGCATGGTTTTCAGGAAAAGATTTAGACGGTATTGCCAATTACTTCAGAGTGCAGAGCAAAGAAGAATTGATGCACGCGGATAAAATGTTTGATTATTTAAATGATGTAGGTGGGGAAATCATTATCGGGGAAATTGCAAAACCTCCACATGAGTTCGAAAATGCAACAGATATTTTCGAGAAAGCATTAGCACATGAGAAAATCGTAACTAAAAGTATTTTCAATATTGTAAAGAATGCCAACGAAGAAGGTGATTTTGCAACAACTTCTTTCCTGCAGTGGTTTATCAACGAACAGGTAGAAGAAGAGGCAAGCGCTTCTCAGTATGTAACCAAGATAAAAATGGTATGTGATAATCCTTCTGCATTATATCTTTTTGATCAGGAATTATCACAAAGAGTATTTACTCCTGATCCGACTGCGTAAGGGGATCAACCTCCCAACAATAATAAAAAAACCGCTTTTCAACAGAATAGCGGTTTTTTTATTCATAAAGTTTTATTTACTGTTCTTTATTAGGGTTCTGTAACCCAGGTATATTCCCAGTAAGGCAAGAAATAAGACATAAAAAAGAATTCCGTGAGGATATTCTTTGGCCATCAGAATAATAATGATGGGAGTAACTCCTCCGAAAACAGCCTGTCCCAGATTGTATGAGAATGAAATACCGGAAATCCTTACGGAAGCTGGAAACCTGTGGATCATAATATAGGGAATACATCCCAGAACTCCACCGGCAAACAAACCTGTTGTAGCATATAATACGGGAAGCCCTTCCGGTTTCATCTGAATGAGCTTTTGTAAAAAGAACCAGCTGCAGATTCCAAAGCAGGTACTCCAGAGCATCAGCATTTTTCCGGCTCCTTTTGTGTCACACATCATTCCTCCCAAAACGGCTCCGAGACTGATGGTGATCAGGGTATAGCTCTGCATGGTAATGGCATCTTTCCTCGCAATATTAAAAAAATCGCTCATCAGATTTGGAATCATAAGCGTAAGAAGGATGGAACAGCCGGTAAAAATCCAGGTCAGCAGAATGGAAAAGCTGATATCCGGCAGATGAGACTGAAAGATCTTTTGCAGCGGGATTTTTTCACTCAATGTCTTCTTCTCTTTCATTTCAATAAAAACCGGAGTTTCTTTAAGGTACCTTCTGAGAAAAATAGTGACGATCCCAAACAGACCACCCAGAATGAAAGGATATCTCCAGGCTCCGTTACTGATATCTTCCGGAGAAAAAGAGGTATTGATATAAAGAGTAATTGCAGATCCTAATAATACGCCTAAAGAAAGGCTGGCTGTGATCATTGAATCGGCTAATCCTACTCTGTTTCGGGGAACATGTTCGGCTACAAAAACCCAGGCTGCAGGAATTTCACCACCGATGGCAAAACCCTGTAAGATTCTTACAATAAGCAGAAGTATGGGCGCAAAATAGCCGATTTGCGCGTAGGTCGGCAAAAAACCTATGGCTAAAGTAGGAAATACCATGAGGACAATGGAAAGGAAAAACATTTTTTTTCTTCCGAAAAGATCTCCGAAATGGGCCATGATCATTCCACCAATCGGTCTCACAAAAAATCCTACTGCAAAAGTACCGTAGGTATTCATTGATGCCCAGAATGAATCTAAGGTAGGAGGGAAGAAATGATCTCCTATGATTTTGGCGAAAAAGATAAATACAACAAAATCATAAAACTCCAGCATTCCTCCGAAAGAGGACAGAATCAATGTTCGGATATCATGTTTGTTTAGCTGCCTTGGCCGTGTGAAAGTAGGCATTTCCATATCGGTTTGTTATTTGTATATTTCACTCTAAGATATACAAAATAATAAATACGATTCTTTTCGGCAGCAGGAAAAACTACTTATTTTTTAATTCCTTAAAGAATTATTCTTTAGATTTTTGGAATGAAAACAGAATTACTTCCACCATTTTCTCAAGCCATGATGAAATTGTCAATATGATTTGTTTTTATTCTGGAACGTTATTGTTTGGTTTTGCTCAGGATAAAGCTTTCTCTCCATTTCTGTTCTTTCTGATTTTCAGCAACATTTCTAATGTTTATCGAATCTGTAAGTATCCATTTATTCTGTGTATGGGTATAGACTTCTTCCTTATACGCCCCATTATGATAATAAATGGGATCGCCCTGTTCATTGTAATTCAGAAATTCTTTCGGTGTCAGATAAACAAACACCTCAAACTGTTCCTTTAGCTGCTCGATGTTCAACCGATTCACCTTTTGGGTTTCTGCCTCGATCTGCTGATTATTAAGAACCGTTTTATTTTTAGGCACTAAGTAAATAATAAGATTTCCATAAGGGTTGATACCTTTCGGATCGTAAAGACAACCATAATCAGCGGTGATAAAATACTTTTCATCATAAGAATATTCGCTGCATTTTAAAAGCATGTCAAAATCAGGACTTTCTTTTTTCTGAGATACGGCTACGGCGGGTTGCTCTTTTACTTCTTTAGGCTTTTCACATGAAATGAAAAGAGCCTGGCTGGCAATGGCGGTGAGAATTATCTTTTTCATTTTGAATTGTTTTCTAGCTGTTCCTATAACATATAATACATCCGTTAACTTCAAAAAACATAGAGTCACTAATAAAAAAAGCATCCTGAAAATATTGATCTGGCTGGGAAGAAGTATCATAAGCTTTTTTATTTCTTACTGATTTTATTGTTTCAGGGAGTTTAATATTTAATTTTTCTTTTTAACCTTTTTTATAGGCTTCATAAAGATCATTTTTAAAAGAAAGACTTAAATGAAACAGAACTAGTATAAATATCGTCTGTATACTCATTATTTATAAAAACAGAATCCAATTCAACTCCAAATACAATTTGACTATACTTTTCAGAAGGATAGGAGAAAAATAAATAAAAAATTATTTTAAATTTCTGATGAATGTACTGAACTATAATTTGTTTTTTATCATAATTTCTCCGTGCACCGTCTTTATTATTTAACGATCATTGCTAACTCTGTATAAATAATTTTTTTGTTATATATTTTCAACAATTTTTCCTTGATCATTGATTAAATATTTTTTCTCTACAGAATTTCCCTGAAAATCTTTATTAATAGTTTTAACGGTCAATTTAGATTCTTTATCAATACTAAAGTTTGTTATTTCAGGGTTATTATTAGCTTCAGGTTCATACAATTCACCTTCTACATATAGACTGGAAATGACTTTATTATTAAAAACCGATAGTAAGTAATATCTATATGGACTATCACCACAATCCATAGGAACAATAATTAAATTAATTTTAGCTGTTTTTTCGAGGGAAATATATCGTATTTGTTCCTCATTACACGCAAATTCTGATAATCCGGAAATACTTTTTGTAGAAAGCCGTTCATACTTAGCATTTTTATAGTCAATCTTCTTATTGTAAGGAAGTTTTAAAGTAGAAAAGGAAAAAGTATTTTTGGAAATCAGTTTCGTATTTTCAAAAGCGATCAAATAGCCGTCATAAATAAAAATAATTTTTCCATCTATAAGAATATATTCACTGGTAGGATATTCACAGCCTTTATTAGGATTAGAGGATATAAAAACTGAAAATTCTGCGGGTAGGGAGATTCCAATTTTTGCCAATTCTTCTTTATAAATATTAACAGTTGATTGACTATACCAATATTTGATAGGAGTAACTTTTTTCTCGAAATATTCAAATGTACATTCTTTACCTGCCTGAAAAGTCTTCTCTTTTAGATTGATTAAAATATCCGTTTCTTTAAATCTATTAATAATTTCTGCTCTGGATTCTTTTTTTACATCAACGATTGGATTTTGAGAAACTGTATTGAATTTAAATTTTTCAATATTTTTATCTATTTCCTCTGCTTTAACTAATGTAGAGGATTGTTCTTTAATAATTGAAGCTTCTTTTTTATGTAAATCATTATTTCCTCCTTTGCAACTAAAAAAAGCAAGCAAAGTAATAGTGAATATATTTTGTAATTTCATTTTTTAAATTTTAATGGGTTGAATCATAATGATTGTTTAGGAACATGTCATTTTCGGCTTTTCTTCTTTTTACTAAACCTTCTGTATCATTATTAGTTATATCTAAAAATTCTTTTGCTGCATCATCATACTTTTCTGATAATAGGTTACTATATAATTTAGGTGCTTTATTATTTTTTAGGAAGTCTGGTCCGCAATTAAATAAAAGACTAACTAAAGCATCAAATTCATGTTGATACAATTTTACAGTGACGTCTCTATATATTGATTTCTCATATTTTTCTACTTTTTCTTCAAATAATTTTAATGCTCTTTCTTTAGAAATCCCTTCTTGGAATTCTTTCCAGGTAATATCTGTTTTTTCAACATCGTCCTTGGTAACATTTTTATAACTTTTATAGGCTATAAGATATCCATAACCAATTGTTGCATAATGTTCAGAATCATCATAAGGCATTTCATAATATTTTTCCCAATCTTTTATAAAGTCTTTCCCTTTTTGAGATGTTTTTAATGTTTTAGGATCAACTCTTTCACCACTTGCTGGTGTATTTGTATTCGTATTTGTGTTGGTTCCTCCACCCATACAGCTGCACATATCTTTAAATCCTAATTCATTTGCTAATTGTACAATACTTTTACCATTGAGTTCTTCAGAATTTTTCACAAAATAATTTTTAGTTAGATATTCTTGAGCGAACTCTCTTACATCAAAGTGAACCCAAGTGGTGGCAAAAGACTCTAAATAAAAAATATCCTTACCGGCGTTCCAATCTTGTTTGGCTCCTGTGTATTTCATGAAAATATCTTTTCTGATTTTATTCATGTCATCATTACTTCTTGTTCTTTGTCCAGTACTCAGGAGATTGTAATGAATATCTATTGCTTTTCCGCAATGATTGGTAGTTCTATCTCTTATATATATTGGATGATCATGGCATCTATAACCTGATTCGACCCACTTTGTTTTAAAGTTAAGCTGCTTATCTTTATCAATATAAAACATAGATGCTCTGTACGCACAAATTAAGCTTCTGTGAATTCCCGGATATTCATATTTTCTATGTTTTTCCTGGATTGTTGTTTTTTGGTATTCTTCACTATTTCTTTCTTTTCCAAAGCCGGTACACGATCCACATTTACATTTAATTTCTCCAAAATCTACGGGATACTTCTGCTGGAACTCATCAATAGCTTTCAATACATTACCACATACTTTTCCTGTTTCCGGAACTTTCATATAATCCCGTTGGAATTGTTTTATCATTTTCTCAGTTCTGTCAGTAAATTCATCCGTGGGAACATTACCTCCAAATCCGGCGAGACGGATATTAATTTCTCTGATCAGTTCACTTTTAGGGCTTCCTTTTTTAATACAGAATTTACCACCACAATTTGTACTGTTATTTAATGTTTCTCTCCCCACTTTTACAGCTCCTTTATTTTCCACCATATCCGGAAGTTTTGCGGTAGCGTATAAAATGGCAAGATCGGTTTTTTCCATGTAGGCGGCCTTTTCTTTGGCTTCTTTTCCTTCGCCTTCAGTGAACTTTACAATGGCGGCAATTTTAAAATAGTTTTTAGGTTTGCCTAATTTGCCTGGATCTACCTTTACAATGAGTTCCCCTTTTTTATTGATAGTTCCTTCTGCTTGGTAGAAGAAATTTTCTTTGGAGAATTTGTCTTTAACATCTTTCCAGTCTTTCCATTGTTTGGCGCTCCAGGCAATATCAAAATAAGGATCAGACTGGGTCATAAAATGTATTTCCACCTTTTTATCTACCATATTGATGGCATATAATTTAAAATACAAAGGTTTATCAATGGGTGAGTTGTAGTATTTTTCCGTATCTCCGGCGTCACAGAAGTATCCGTCCACTACCTTTGGAATGTTGGATACATTGAGATATTCCCCTAAAGACTTATCCCCGTTGAGAATTTGCAGAGTAGGATCTTTGGGGGCCAGTCTGAAATGGAGCTTTCCGTCTTTAGTTAGCCCTCTGGCTTCTATTTTAAGCTTAATGCTGTTGTCAAGGGTAAAAGGCCAGAAGACGCCACTGTTATTTTCAGGGAGTTTTCCTTCTATATTGTGAACGAGATTCACTCCGTTGCTGTCATTATCATAAATCTGTAAGGTAACGTCTTCTCCCTGCAGACCTTCATATTTCACAAAGGCACATACTTCCTGTCCGTATCCGGCTTCTTTGATAACGTTTCCGCTACTTCCGTCATTATCAATCCATTTGGATGTTTCTACTAAAAGTTTCGGTTGGATGACTTTGATTTTTAACGGTGTCGTTGAGGATCTTCCGCCCATCAGACAGTCTATGGTATAGTCACCGGGAACGGTAAATTTATAATTGAACTTTTCTCCGCTTCCTGTTCCGGATGCCGGCCCTGTTACTTTCCATGCAATCGGGCCGTCTTTGACAGGATCATAACCGCTGATTAAAGTTTTACTGATTTCAAAAGGAACTTCAGAACCGGTTCTTGCTTTTTTCCCTGCTTTTATTTCGGTGACCACATTTTCTTTTACTTCAAAATGCCAGTCATCATCTTCTTTTTTAGTACTGGCATTAGCTGTTATACTGTACGCTTCTACAATATATTTTCCGGGAACCATCAGTCTGGCTCCGGGGATCGTGATATTTTTTCCGGTTCCGAGAAGAACGTTGTTAAGGTTCCATTTTACTTCAGCAGACTCATCCGCGGTAAGTCCATAAGGAGAATTATCATCTCCGAATTTATATTTCATTTTTGAAACACTGAAAGACATGGCTGTTCCAGGCCTTACAATTTCAGCTCCATGGCTGATGGCCAGTACAGCATTGCCTTCCGTTTCTCCGGTCATCTTTTTTTCAATAACCTGCCCCTGGTCATTGGTATATCTTGCAATAACGGTATATTTTGCTTTCGTGTTCTGAGGCGTAAAAGTGAGTGTATCTCCAGTTGTCTGCACACCCTCTGTAATGGTATTTTCACTGGCATCCGTTACCGAAAGACTAAGTCTGGATTTTTCTTCTTCCGTAAGATCGGGGATAAAAAATTTAGCTTTGAAAACTGATGGGACTCCCTTTCTGAATTTTCTGTTTTTAGAGGGGTCGATACGGCTTGTAAAATCTGCGGAAGTACATTCCAGATCAAGGAGCGTGTTTTCTACTACCTCAACATCAATGGAGCACGTAGGGTCGCATTTGTCATATTTTCCTTTTTCAAATTCAGGACTTTTAGGTTTTCCATATCCTTCAATTCTGAATTTTCCCAGTCCTTCGAAGCTTTGAGAGAAATCTGTTCCGATCTGCTCTTTAAGTAACAGCCTGTTTTCTTTTTTTCCCTGATGATCACTATACACCATCCATGAAGTGTATTGTTTGTTTCCGCTTTTCAGATTGGCTTTAAAGGAGGCTTCTTCGTCTTTACGGAGATAAACCACTCCGTTTTTATTTTTTGAATCTATTTCTTTAAAAGCGGGTCTGTTTTCTACTTTCGTTAGAGAGATAGAGGTGACGGAAGGATAATCTTCTTTTTTCTTTGGCTGATCCAAAGCAGGGTTTACCATGCCAAGTTCTGCCGGATTGGTATTATCAGCATGGGCTGTACTTACGGAATCTGTCTGACCATGTTTGAATATCGTTATTTTTCCGCCGACCATACAAGGCAGTTCGGATATTTCCGTCAGTGTATTTTTTCCCATGACCTGAGTGCTGTCATAGGTTTTATTCCATTTTGGGGCCGGCGCTAATGCACATGGAAGATTGCCTCCGGATGAAGGCTTCAACGTACATTTTCCAAAGGTGGCAGCAGCAGGAATGAAGGTCTTATCTTCCTCGGTGGCGGCCAGTTTTCCGTGTGCATCATTTAAAACAATGATAGAATGGGTGGTTACTTGTAAATCCGCGGTTTGTTTAGGATTTTCGGCTTTGTCACACACACATTTAGCACCGTGTACTACAAAGTATTTTCCGTCATGATCACTTTTTGAAGCCTGTTCGTTTTTCTTTTTTTCTTCTTCTTTTTTCTTTTCCTCTGCCTGTTTCTGTTCTGCGGTTTTTTGTTCTGCCTCAGGATCCGGAGGTGGGATTTCTCCATTGAGCTGATAGACCTCATCGGGTGGTGGAGTCATAAGATTGAATCCTTTATAAGGGATATCCAGCGTTTGCTGATCGGGACCGGCATGCTGATTGTGGTATTGTTTAAGTTTTGTCCAGTCTTTGATACCCAGCTTTGTTGCGATATCCTGCAGCGTCTCTCCGCTCTGAACTGTATATGGGATGGGTGCTGACATATTCTTATTTTGTTTCGATGGTGATACTGTGTTGGTAATAAAATTTATCTTCTGTTTCTATACATACATGGGTTTCCGCTTTTTTCATTCTGCCGGTTTTGCCGGTGTAGCTGATGTTATGCTGAAAGTCTGCATAGAGTGGAAGAGTCTCTTCGTCAAAGCTGACGTGATAATCATGTTTATGGATATATCTGATAATGTCATTCATCATATCCTGGGCATTATCGATTTTCGGTTCAAAAGACAGGGTATTTTGTTCTTTCTGATACCGGGTTTCTCCTATCCAGTCGGCAGTTCCTATGGGCAGTACTTTCCAGGAGGTTTCATAGGGTCTCTTAGGGTTGAATTTCTGAAGACCATATTCCAGGATTTTCATAAAATGAAGCTGTCTGATAAAGTGAAGCAGTTTTTCATCTGTTTGTATTGCTTCAAAGAACTGAGCCTGGATGTGGTCGATACCATCTCCGCTATAGATATCATGAATGGCTACATCTGTTTTTTGAATCCGTTTCCTGATCTCATCAATATTCTGAATGGAAAGACTGTACTTTTCTATCGTACAGATCAGTGGAAACAAAGCTTCCATATAGCTGTTGGCCACTTCGAGAAATTTGGTATCTATTTCCTGATCACTGACTTTTAAATTCGTTCTGTTGATGATCATTTCATCACTGTCTTTCTTTCCCTGTTCTATGTATAAAGTATAGGAGAGCTTTGCATCATACTGCTCTTTACCTATTTTGAGGGTACACTGATCCTGTACCCAATAGGTCGAAGTAGGAAACAGATCTGGTAGTGATGAGGTCATGTTAAGTTTTTTATTTTAAGTTGTCTAAAAGGTTAGTCAGCAGCTTGTATTTTTATAATATTATCATCTCCTATTTCTTGTGGTTCATTATTAATAGTATACATAATATCACCTCCCTGAGACTTGGACATCATTTTAAAATTAGTGATTTTGTATAATGAAGCATTGATTTTCAATTCATAACTGCTGTTGATCTGAAACTGAACGGCATCTTTAAAAACAAGCATGAAATAATTTGTTTTGTTCAGACTGTCATATTGTTTTTTTATGTCCACATTTTTCTGGTATACTTTAATTTTTTTACCATCTTTTATTTCCGTTAATGAAACAGTTTTGATCGGATTTTTTTCGTTCCAGTCATAAACATAAATCTGATTTTTAAGATGCCTTTCCTGTGAACACGCTGTAAACATGAATGAAATAAAAAAAAGAACAAAAATTTTATAACTAATACATTTCAATATACCCATAGTAATTACTTTTAAAAGCTTTAATATTTAATCCTGGTTTTTTAATCATAGCCTCTACATTTAAATCCAAATCGATTTTGCCTGCAGCATTAGTATATTTTCCTGATTGGGGATCACGTCCCCAGGTGAATATCTTAAAACTTACTGTTGCCGCTTTATCCAGATCCGATGTTATATTTTTATCTGAATCATAAAAAGCAAGATCCCCTTCATATACAACCCAGTGTGAATCATTGAAAACATCAACCAGTGAATTGTAGCTTACTTCGTTACTGATCATATCCGCATCTATCATCATAAGGATATGATGTCCTTTTTGATGGAGACTGTCTATTTGTAATAATTCTCTCAGATCACTATTTGAAAAATAATCATGAACTCTTCCGCCTATTATTGTTTTCTTATCATTGATGCTTGTATAGCTGAGACCATGTGCTGTGGAATTACTGAATCCGCCCACCTGCTTGCCCATTCTCGTCAGCATATCCGGCCAGTTCACCGCTTTCAGCATATCTAATTTACCGCTTTCTTTTCCTTTGTAAATCAATTTGGGAAGACTTTCTTTACTTCGGGTAGTGGCTAAAACCATCCAGTCTACTTCAAACATTCCCATTCCTCTGTAGTCCTGGCTCCTTTTAGGATGTGTGTCATACATTTCAAGAGCTTCCGGATGCGGAGCAATCGTATAGCTGTCAAGTGTACATTCTCCGGTTCTCAGTAAATCTTTAACAATTTTCAGATAACGTTTGGAGTCTCTTTTAATGAGGGCATTATAAAGGGAGGCCATTCCGCATAATGAGCTGCTGGCCTGTTTTATTTTCCACGGATCTTTAGCTCTTTCTTCGGCTTGTTTCTCTACCAGTTTCCGGTCAAAAAATCTAAATCTGTTATGATGCCATACTTTAAGATATCCTTCCGATTCTTCATCATTAATATAAGCCATGATATGAATCATTCTTCCGCAGATGTCTTTTTCATTCAGAAAAAGATTGTACTCTTCACCTGTTATGGTAGAATTATGTTCTATCCATTTGTTTTTTGAGATGCTATGGTATTTATATTTCCATTTGATCTTTTTTTTATCCTGAGGCGGAAGGTTTGTGTAGCCTTCTACTCTGAATTTATATGTTTTTCCGAATACAGCTCCTTCCTGGTTAAAGTTCTTTCCTGTACCATCATTATCGGAACCTTTTTCCAGGGCTGTCATAAGCTTGATGCTTTTCACCTGTGTAGGCTCTATGCCTTTACGTTGGGTGTCTTTTTTTTTGTCAAATTCTACTCCTGGCATATATCATATTAATTTGGGGTGAGACTTGGCTATTTTTTATTAAAACTCAATCTGAGATATTTTCCTTTCTGCTCGTAAAGTACAGCCATCAATTGCTGGCCTTTATCTCCGTTGATGGAGTATGTATATTGATCCGAATGAAGCTGATAGCCTGCTTCATTGATCTGACGGATAACAGACTTCAGAGCCTGTAAAGTTATTGTTGATCCGGAAATGGTGATCATTCCGGATTGCGGAGTTTTACGGGCAGTGGTGGCTGAAATTTCACCCTTGGTTTTGGTGTTGGGGATATTTAATTTTTTTATTTTAAAATTATCTTCATCCAGCTCATATTCAATAAGTATATCATTTGTTTTGGGCTCTCCGCTGATATCTCCTGGAGCTTTGTAAAAAATAACATTAGTGGCTGAGGTCGGAAGACTCTGACCTTTCAGGTATTTTTCAGCTACTTCTTTTTGCAGGCTGGCTATATGGCTGTTAATAGAATCCGATACTTTTTTGGAATCCTGGATATCTTTTTCTGCAAAATCATTGATTTTTTTAATTCCGTCGGTACTATCTTTAAAATTGAATACGTAGTTGCCGTATACATCATTGATGGATGTATATTTTATGTCCATGTTTTGTACAGAAGGATGTTTCATACATGAAGTAAGGTTGATTAATAATAATATAGCTAAAAAATAAGGTCTCATAAATTGATGTCAATTACTACGGTGAATGGCTGATACTTGGATTGATCTGCCGAATTTTTAAAATGTTGTAAGCAAAACATGGCTACTAAGCCGGGAATCCATTGTTTTTTCATGCCGCCGGCTCCGCCGTCTTCCCATCCGGCACCAAAGGTATCCAGGAAAGATACTTTGTCTATTTCTATTTCCACTTTTTTGCTGATCTGATATTCATATACTTTATAACTTGCAATACAACCCTGAATTCCTCCTACAAAAGTTGCAATTTCGTTTACCCAGGGATTCAGCCCTTCCTCGGCGGAATAATAAGGCAGTTTTGTGGAAAACTGGTAAATTTTTGTTGGGCTTTCATTAATATATTTTTTCTCTTTATAGCGTTTTTCAAGTTCGGCTTTTAAAGCGGTAATGAATGTCGTTTTGAATCTGTCCGAATCTTTTACCTCATTGGAAGGGTTGGTTCCGGGGCCAAAAGTAAAAGGCTGTCCCTGTCCTGTGAAGAAATGATTGGCAATAGCCCGTCCGTTTTTTCCAAAACCATCTTCTATATCAGAGAAACCAACCAGCGTTGTTTTAAGCTCAGCTTTAAGATAGGCTTCAGGATATGATTTGGTCAGGTTGACATTAAAGATATCATATTTCGACATTCCGTTAGCTTTCATAACCTCTTCTGAAGGCGCATCACCGTACATCCAGTCATAGCCGCGCCTTCCTTTACTGTTGACAATAACGGTTTTCCCGTTTTCATTAATCCAGTATCCTTTATTAACTACCCCACGGTCAACCAGTATTTTTTTATCTTCAGGATCAGCCTGACCACCTTTTCCAAACCCCTGCAATATTGCTTTCTTCTGGCTGGATAATTCCAGGTTCTGTTTGGTGGCCTCAATGGTTACTTCTCCGGATTCCTCATGAGAAACCTTGCTTAAAGAAGTATAATTGTTGGCAACCTGAATGTTAATATTGCTCGCTTTTTTTAGTATAGCCATGGTGGGGTGTTCTAATGGATATTCTTTATATTATTATTTGAATCAGCAGTTATTTAGGATGTCATTTTTTCACTGTTCAGAATTTTCAGCGATTATTCTATTCTGTTTCTACTGATTTTTATATTTTTTATGATGAGATTCTTTTTAAATATTTTAATTGATATGGATAATCTCCTAAATGGTTAGCCTATTATCCTTTCATTATTTATCACTTTAAAAGCCTGAAAAATTAATCAATAGTTTTAGGCGATTCGATGATAATTATATTCTGGGAAAGAAAAAGAGTATCTCCGCTTTTACGTACAATGTCATACTGCTGATCAAATAACTTTACTGTATGGGTACTTATTTTTTTAAATTCAAGTTTTTTGTAAGCCTCTGTTTCTTTGCTATTTCCATTTTCTTTTATATTGTCAATTAAAAGGCTTTCTGATTGAGGCGTAATGTACTTTTCTAAACTATTATTTTTATATAAAAAGCCTTCTCTTATCAATATTTCCTGATTCATATTTTTTATATAACAGTCTGGAGAATATACTTTGGAAATTCCATTGTCAATAGTCTCTCCTTTCACTACTAAAACCTTTTTTTGTGTGCAGCTTACCAGTGCTAAAAAACTAATAAGGAAGAGTGACTTTTTTAATTCTTTCAACATCGTTTCTTTTTTCAATTATTATTTTAACTTTTGAATAACCAAAAATCGTATCATCATCCGATTTTTCTCTAATTTTATTAATAATGTTTTTGGTTTCATTATCAGACGGACTTTTAGGGGAATTATCTTTGTTTGTAATTCCAAAACAACCTAGCGACCCACCAGCTCTTATTCTTGGCTTGTTATCATAAGTAGGATCCTTTTCATTATGATAATAACCTCCTACATGTATCATTATACTCTTTGCAGAAAAAACTTTTTCTTTTCGATCATTGAATCGTTCTTCTGAGGTAAGGATTTCAGAATTATTTTGTTCAAGTTTATAGGCAGCGGTATCATTATGATGAGGATATACATCTATAAAGACTCCCTCATATTCGTTATTGTCTTTAGGTTCAAATGCACAATTATACACTTCAGCATCTGTTCCTGTAATTTTATTTATAATCCAGGAGTCTCTTGAAACCATAGTCTCAAACTTAAATGTTTTATCAGTGGAGTGTGTAACTAACATTTTATACAGAGGAATTCCTATGGTTATATAATTCCCTTTTAACTTTCTGTCATCTGCTCCAATTAATTTAATGTAGCCCCATCCTGCTTTTTGATTGGTTATTGTTATAATTGGGCCTCCATCTTTTGAATCCTCATTGGTTGCATTATCATTACTGCTTATTGCTCCTCCTCTCCCAAACCCTTGTAAAACTGCTTTCTTTTGGCTGGATAATTCCAGATTCTGCTTAGTGGCCTCAATAATCACCTGCTGGGATTCCTCGTGAGAAACCTTGCTTAAGGAGGTATAGTTATTAGCTACCTGTATATTGATATTTTTAGCATTCTTGATAATGGCCATTTTTTAGCATTTTTAAAAATCCTGCTCCCTTAGTGTCTGGTCAAACGGGTATTTATTTTTTTTTCTTTGAATCAGAGCTTTTGTTGAAGTATAAAAAACTAAAACTGCAGCTAAAATTCCAAAGAATACAGATTCTGTTACATTATGGAAAGGCATATACCTTTGGTCTTCTTCAGTAACTGCGACCTGTGGGTTAATATATTCAGCAATATTATAGACCGTTATTGTAGATATTAACATAACAACAGCGCTTATAAATAAAGGAATCAGATATAATTTCATAATATTTTTTAATGAGAATTTCCTTGTTCTCCGCTTTGGGATTTTACGGTTTTTTCACTCTGAAGTACCATATTTTCTTTTGTACTTACTACGGTTACTTTTTCAGCATATGAATCACTTTTTTTAGCCTGGATATTTCTTTCGTTTTCAGAAATCTCAGTTCTCATATCAGACGATTCATGAATGTTTCCTGTAGCAGTTTGCATGAGATCTTTTCCTGCAGTATCAATCATATTGATCCCTGCATTGGATACAATGTTAACATTGGCCGTTGCAAACATGCTGTTTCCTGCAATGGAAGTGATATCATGACCAGCTGTCATTTTAATATTGTTACCGGCTGTGAAAGTCATATCTTTCGGGGCATTAACGGCGATATTTCCTTTTCCGTCCATGAAATAGGTGTTTCCGCTTGGATCTTCAATATAAATACTGCCTTCTTCATCATTAAAGATTACTTTATTACCACTTCTGGTCTGAATAGATTTGATATGATTGTTGACACTGCCTCCCAATGCTACACTCCCATGAAACATTCCTCCCATGGCAAAAGGAAAATCTGGATGATGGTATTCAAAACCTACCATGACCTGATCTCCAACTTCCGGAATCGCTACAAATCCCCTGTTTTGAGTGATTACATCTGTACCTCCCGCATCGGGGCTCATCATTCTGATAAAATGAGTAGTATCGTGCAACTGCCAGTCAAACTGAACCTGTATTCTTCCCTGATTCAGGGGATCCGTATTGGAAATTACGGTTGCAATTTGTGGCTCCGCCTGCGGATTTACAAATTCAGGTGTCGGAATATACCCCGTTCCTTCTGCGATGGCTTCAAATGATCCGGTGTAGTACCCTCTGGTATTTACTTCATGAGAAACTTCCGTGATCATCAGTTTAGTGAAATAAGAAGTCTGATTACTATTGGGCTTTCTCATTTCTATATCTGCGATACACCCCGGATGAAGAAAAGGAACCGTAGTATTTCCCGAAACGGTAAAAACTTCTACTGCGGCACTTCCTGCAGCACTTTTCTGAGCATCATCCACATTTAGAGACATATTGGCATTGACAGGCGAAGGATTTAAAGATCTCGTTTTATAGATCCCGTCATTCATGTCATAAGCTTTTGATGCAAGCTGCCCTAAATGTTTAATACTGGCTGTAGAGCTTAATAATTTCTCATTTTTACTACTGTTGTAACCGAAAAACTCAGGTTTTGTATGAACTGCTTTCAGTGCTATACAGATATCGCTTACATTACTTCCGTAAGTAAGCTTTATAGGTTTTTCTCCCGGAGGAAGTTTTCCGAAGTGAAGAACTTCTCCGTCATAGTAAAACTGTTCTCCATACGTTTCTGCCAGTCTGGAAAGATAGTTATAATGAGTTTCCTTATACTGAGCGCTATAGTTGATATAGCTCGTATTTTTAGTATTTACTTTAAAATCATATTTGCCTGAGCTAAGTCCTTCTTTAATGACTCTTTCTGCAATAATAGAAGTATTTACCGCCTGATCTCCACCGAAACTTTGGGTATGGGGTGCCGAATCCAGCAGGATGGTGGGACTTTTCCCTTTCAGAACAATACTTCCCAGACTTGCTTTTTCCTGGCTAAAAGCCACCTGGGTGATGAATCCTACAAAAGTTCTTTCAGGACTTTCATTTTCTGCATCTTTATACTTGAAAACAACCGTTAAGCGTTTCCCCAGAAACTGTTGAGCATCTTCCAGGTTATGATCCTGTATTTCTCCCAGCGTATCATGAGCGAGGGTGAGTTCAAATTCATGGTGCTTCCGTATGCTTTGCTGTAGACGGAAATGTTTGAAGTGTTTGATAATCTTACCTTCAATTACAACGTCCAGTTTTACCACACGCTGGACTCCTGCGATATGATTTTCAGCAATTTTATCTGCATTAGTCGTCTTATTTTTCATCGGGTACTTTTTTGTGGTTATATCACTAAAATTAGAAATGTTTTACGTTACTTTAATATATAAACTGTTAAATTTTAAAAATTGTAGTAGAAGTACGATTTTTCATTTATAAAATTTAAACTAAATATGTTTATTTATGAGATCGTATACATTGAATTAAGCTGTTTATATTGAGATATTAACAAGTGTTCTTTTTTTGAAAATAAAATATTGATAAAGAGAGACGAAAAGACCATCCCTAAGAGTAAGGATGATCTCTACTATTTTTTAACAGACAAATATTAAGCGTTTGGCCACAATCCTGTGTACTGAGAAGTACCATAATCAATGGTTTCCGCACTTACTACAAACGTGACCAGCATGTTGTTGCTATCAATCGCATCAAAGTCTACCTCGTGCTGAATCACATATCCGTTCTGCCAGTTTAAAGTAATTAATGTTCCTTCTTCGTGGGATTTATTAAAAATAATTTCTCCTGATGTAGGCTTATATTTTCCATTTAATAAGCTTTCAAGAATATCAGATTTTTCAGTAGCTTCTACTGTCAGTTTGATTAATGCATTGGAAGGATCCGAAGCGACACGTCCTGATACATCTGTAGATCTGGATACGCTGTAGTTTAATTTTAATAATTTCTGCCCTTCTCCGCCGTTGAATTTTAAGATTCCTCTTGAGTTTGCTGCCATGGTTGTAAATTTTTAAGATGAATTAATATATTGTGTAGTGATTGTGTCACAAATGTATATCACTCCACTTAATCTTAAAAATTTTTTGACATAACTTTCACTTTTTGTAGTAGTTCTACGATTTCGTGTCGTAGAATTACGATACCTTTCACTGAAGGGAAATAGACAAATTACAGATAAATAATCTGGGTTTTCAGTACTTTTTTACCCAGTTTTTCAAGAATGTTCCTGTAGCCTTCCACCTGTGCTTCATCTTTTGTTTTTTGTTCACCGGTTTTAAAATCTACAATGATATAGCCTTCATCACTTTTCAAAATACGGTCCGGTCTTGAAATATAGCTTTCTCCGTTTTCAGAGATCATAATATCTTTTTCATTGATAACCGTCCATTTTTCATCAAAAAATTCAGCATAGGTGTTGACGATTTCCTGTAAAGTGTCCTGGATTTCATTTTTTTCGTCCAGTGTAATCTGACCCTCCAAGGCATAGCCTTCCAGTACTTTCGGAATATCTTTTTCGGTATTGATTTTAGATAAGAGCTCATGAACAAAAAGCCCGATTCTTACCTTTTCATTTCTCACCTGATAGTTTTTGGATGGGGTGGCAATTTTTATAGAAGTACTTTTTTCATTAACATTTTTCAGGTTTTGAATATTCCGGGTTTTAAAAGGGGAGCTTTTTTCTTTAGAATATTTTTTAAGCATTTCAGGCTTTACTTCATATAGGTCGAATTCATCAGCATCTTCTGTATTTCTGGTTTTAAAAAAATCTAAAAGTTCAAGATTATTGGCGGTTTTGTTAGGTTTTTGAAGATAAAAGAACAGTTGCTCCACGGGTCTTGTCGTTGCCACATATTGAAGGCACAGCCTGTCGATGAGATTTTTATAAGAATTTTTCTTGTTGAAAACCTGAATTTCCTGATCGTAAGCTTCCAGGTTTTTACTAAACTGATTAATATTCACCGATTGTAAGGCCTCATTGTCATGGGTATCGAACCAATTGGTAAATTCATTATCCCTGTTCTTATTAATCATAGGAATAAAAACTATAGGAAATTCCAGTCCTTTGGACTTATGAATGGTCATGATTTGAATGGCATCAATATTTTCAGATGCCTGAATGGTATGAGACGAAGCTTCTTCATCCCAGTATTTCAAAAATTCTTTGGTACTGGCGCCGGCATTTTGTGTAAAATTAAAAAGCATTTCCATGAAATTAAGCAGGAAATCCGTTTCTTTATTTTCAGCAGAAAATTCGTTGATGTAATATTCAATAAAATTGTAAAGATTAAACCTTGGAAAATTATCCTGTTTAAGCTGTAATGAATATTTTTCCTGAATATACTGCAGGATTTCTTCATGCCCTTCAATCTCCAGCATTTCTTTCATCTCCAGTGTAAAATCAGCCATCTGAATTCTTCCCAGTGTATTCAGATGATACATCATCATAATCAGACAGGGTTTATTCTTAGGATTAATTTCCCATCTTAAATATTCTATTACCGCTTTTAGGGTATTCGAAAGTTCCAAAGTAAGCCCTTTATCAGAAATGGTTTTAATATTGGTTTCTTCACCACGATAGCGGACTTTTAAATTTCCCAGCTTTTGTGAGTAACTGAAAATATCAAAATTACCACGACAAAGAATGGTGATGTCCGAAAATTTGAAACCATTATCCAGACATTCCTGAATATCTTTTCGCATTCTTTCTGAAGTATCATCATAAAACTCTTCATTAGTGCGATTTTCAATGAGGTTTACTTTTACCCTTCCATCCATTTGCGATTTTGGGGTCTGTTCGGCATCTGTTCCAAAAATGTTCCGGTGTTCTTCTTCCAGTTCTCCGGCATGAAACTGGTAAAGTTCATTATTGAAGTGTACAATATTTCGGGCACTTCTCCAGTTGTCTTTTAGCACAAGAAGATCTGCCTGTTTAGGAGAAAACTCTTTTTTGTTGATGATATTTAGCATCAGCTTGCTTTCGCCACCACGGAATCTGTAGATACTCTGTTTAGGATCTCCAACCAATGTAAAAGAGGTATTTTCGGAAGAAACACTATGGTCTCTTAGAGGAACAAAATTCTGCCACTGCAATTCCGACGTATCCTGAAACTCATCAAAAAAATAGTGCTGAAACTGTGAACCTACTTTTTCATAAATAAAAGCAGAAGGCTCATCCTTAAGATTCTCATTAATGAGGATATTGAATTTTGAAAGTAGAACAAGATCATTCTCTTCCTCAATTTTTTTTAGCTCATCCTGAATGTCTTTATTAACTTTTAAAGGAAGAAGAGCAGATAAAACTTTCTCTTTTTTCTGAGTTTCGATATACCAGATAATCAGCTGCATTCTGTTTTCAAGAAGCTGATCAAGAATCTCAAAAATTTCAGATTCTTTATGTTTGGATTTTGAAGAAGCTCCTTTCCGGTAATTGTTGATCACAGATTCTTCCTGTGTGGTCGGGAAAGGGAAGCCGGCTCTTTTCTGCTGATAAAAATCGATGACTTTGGGAAAGAATCCTCCGATTCCGTTTTTTCCCTGAGCAAAATCTTCAACCTCGATATTTCTGGATGTGAAGAGCTCAACGGACTTTGCAGCAAGTTCTGCCGATTGTTTTTTATGAAGTACAATCTCTTTACGGAGTGTATTTTTTATCTTTTCATAATTCGCATCATCAAAATTATTGTTGTTTTTAAGATGTTCATAGTGGATATCTTTAACAAACTCTTTAGCCGAATCATAAAGATTTTTGTTGAGGTTGATCCTTTCATTGTTTTCCAGACTGTAATCTACATAATCCATGAAAGAATTGGAGATTGTTTCGTTTTCTCCGATCTGATCCAGCATTTTATCAACGGCCTCAATCAGAAAAGGTTCAGCTTCAATTTCAAGATTAAAATTTTTAGCCAGTCCCAATTCATAAGAAAAACTTCTTACCAGTCTTGAATTAAAACGGTCGATAGTTCCTATATTCAGTGTCGAATAATTATGAAGAATATAATCCAGAAGTTTTTTAGAACGAAGATGGAGTTCATCAATAGTAATTTTTAAGCCCTGTGCTTCAAATGCCTTTTGAATGTTTTTCAGATCTGTGTTTTCTGCAAAATTACCGGCGGCGAAGTTTCCCAGCCAGCTCAGAATTCTTTCCTTCATCTCATTGGCTGCTTTATTGGTAAAAGTCAGTGCGAGAATATTCCTGATCGACTGCTGCTGATTAGGATAACGAAGACAAATCATCAGAAGTCTCTGAACCAGAGCATATGTTTTCCCTGATCCGGCAGAAGCGTTGATGACTGTATAAGAATTTTGCATTGTTAAAGGTAGAATTGAAACTGCAAGTTAGCTAAAATTTAAAATAAACTTTAACAATTGAGTTGAGCTATTTAACGGTTTCAACCTCAAAACCTCAAAAGAAATACTAAAAGACGTTAACTTGTGGTTAAACTTCTGGTATAATTTAAAAATAATTTTAGCTTTGCTTTATAAAAAACAGCCCGTGAAACTTAAACTATTCTTTTTTTTCTCTTTCATCTTTTTCATTCATACGAATGCCCAAAGCTATATCTTCGGTAAAGTAACTACCGAAGGAGGTTCTGAAATACAGGACGTCAACATAATCAACATCCGGACGGATGAAACCGTAATGTCAAATACAGACGGACATTTTATGATTGCCGGAAGAGTGGGAGATGAGTTACGTTTTATCCGATCAGGTTATGAGCGCGTAACGAAAATCATTTCTCAGGAGAATGTACAGTCACCACTTGCTGTTACTTTGGTGAGAGCTACCATACATATTCCTGAAGTAGAAGTGAAACAGGGAATTACAGGAAATTTAAAGATTGATTCCAAAATGTATAATAAACCGAAAAAGGTTGAGAAACTGTCCAAAGAAATAGACCTGTATATCGCACAAAAATCAGATCCGAGAATACTGGCTGCAAAAGCAGGAGAATTTGTTCAGCCAAAAGGAGAGGGGTTTTATATTGGAAAAGTAAAAGATCAATGGGATGATATTGATTTAACGAAATATCTCAAAGCAAGCCTTGGGGATAATTATTTCGCCAATCTGAAAATAGATAAGCCTCAGATTGATCATTTTATTGCTTATGTTCTGGCAGGAGGTTTTGAAAGAAGAAAAATTTTAAAATACGGTTTTTGCAGTGATGCAGATCTCAATAGATTTCAACGGTTTGTATTGACCCGAATTGCCTCGTACCGGGCTCCGCAGACTCAAAGATAATCTTTATGAAAATAAAAGTCCTTTTCTTGTTTATTCTGCTATATAACCATTTGTTTTCCCAGCAAACGATAACAGGAAATGTAGCTGATGAGACGGGAGAAAGCCTGAGCTCGGTGATTGTCATCAATATGGCTACGGATCAAAAAGTATATTCCAATTCAATAGGACAGTTTTCCATTGAGGCCTCGCCGAATGATGAGCTTAGGTTTGTAAAGCAGGGATTTATGAGGGCATCCAAAAATGTGCTTTCAGATGGTGTAAATCCGTTCTTATATATCAGACTTCATCCGATTCCCAAAGAGATTGAAGAAGTCACGGTTTTCAGAAAACCTACCGGTGATCTGGATAAAGATTCCAGGGCCGTCGCATCAAGAGATAAGGGAGAGGAAGTAAGAGATGCGGTAGGTCTGCCACAACCTGTTGGGAAAATGAGGGAAAAACCGGCAGAAGTAAAACAGGTTTTGTTACCTATCCTTTTAGGAAGTCTGAATGTTCAGGGAATGTATGACCTGATCAGCGGAAAAGCCAGAAGACAAAAGAGACAATATAAATATGATGATCTTCAGGAGCATATTGCCTGGATCAGAAGTAGAGTAGAAGACGAATATTTTACCAAAGCGGGAATTCCTGCGGATAAAATTTCTGAATTTATAGAGTTTTCATTTACCGCAAAACCTTATGTACGTACGTATGTAAAAGCCCGAAACCTATCGGGAGTTTTATTAAGGCTGGAAGAAGCAATACCTCTCTATGTCGAAAGATTAAAGAAAAATCAGAAATAATGTTAAAGAAATCTTAAAGCATTGGAATAGAAATTGATGGTTTGTTTTGTACAACAACATTAAATTCACAATTTTTATGAATAAAAATATTATTGCAGTAGCAGTAGGAGCCTTAGGCTTTGTCCTCGGACTTGGTTTTCTGGGAAACGCCATTAAAAACAGGAATAAGTCTGAAAACACAATTTCCGTAACAGGACTAGGAACTAAACAATTTACCTCTGATCTGATCACCTGGTCCGGGAGTTTTTCCAAAAATAATGTTGATTTGAAATCGGCGTATGATGCATTGGCCTTAGACAGAAAAGTAATCAATGATTATCTGATTTCAAAAGGAATAAAACAACAGGAAATAGTATTCTCATCGGTAGATATTCAGAAACAATTCAGAAGTTATAATGATGCTAACGGGAATTACGTACAGGGAGAGTTTTCAGGATATAACCTGACTCAAAAGGTTTCCATTGAAAGTAAAGAAGTCGCTAAAATTGAAAATCTTTCCCGAAATATTACAGAAATTATTAATCGGGGAATAGAGTTTACGTCCTCTTCTCCTTCTTATTTCTATACCAAGCTGGCTACAGTAAAACAGGAAATGATTGCGGGTGCTACCAAAGATGCTAAAGAACGTGCAGAAAAAATTGCTGAAAATTCCGGGAGCAGTCTGGGAAGTCTGAAAAAGGCGACTATGGGGGTTATTCAGATTACCGCTCCTAATTCAAATGAAGATTATTCTTACGGAGGGACTTTTAATACCTCCTCTAAGGAAAAAGAAGCCAGTATTACGATAAAACTGGAATATGAAGTCAATTAAAGATAGCATATCAAAGAAATAAACGCCGGAAAAATTCCGGCGTTTTTATATATTAACGATAAACAGTATCGCAGATTTCATTTTTAAGTTCTTCCACGTTTTCAGGAGAATAATTCGCCAGCAACCAGAGATTTAAAGATTGTTTTCCTTCTCCGTAACTTGGCTGCACATGAGTGGTATCAATAACCTTAAAATGATTTCTCTGATAGAAAGAATAGCGTCTTTCAGCATCTCCTCCTAAATCAGCAGGCTCAATTTCTAGAATAATATTCGGGTAACTCTCCAACAGATGGCCTATGATATGGGAACCTAGTTTCTTACTTCTGAAGATTTCAAATACTTCAAAATGTTCTACAAAAACAAACGAACTCAATTCCCATACAATAAGGTATCCGATAGCCTGATTTTCATGTACTACAGACATTATTTTGGTCTGTGGATTTAATAATAAACCCATAAACTGTTCCTTATCTCTTTGCTCGTCTACAGGAAAGGTGCTGGTGTAAGAATTATAGATTTCCTGAACTCTATTATCCCCAGCATTAGTAATCGCTACAAATTCCATAATTATAAATCAAAAACGCTTGGCCTTCTGGTAATAAAAATATCTTTAATCCACAATGTAAATGCCAGTCCTAAATAAATTAAAAAGAAAAATCCGGCGGTAGCAAAAGTAGAATAAATGAAAAAAATTCTTAATTTAGATACAGGAATTCCCAGTTTTGCTCCGGTTCTTGTCAGAACACCAAACCATTCTCTTTCCATTTTATGACGGATATTACTCAGCATTTCAAGATTCTTTTAAAAGTTTAAATCCAATACTGCAAGTTAAGCAATTTTTTTCTTCACATGAATTTTTATAGTGATAAATAAGGCTCTGGCTTTCCAGTGCATCTGTTATTTTTACACCGATATTTTTCCATTTGGTGATCACCGAATTTTTTTCCGGTGGAATATTTCTATAGAATTCGATAATTTCATCAGCCGTTTCTTCACGATGATATCTATGGTAAGCGTATTTTAACGGAAGAACCGTATTAAGAATAATAAGATCAATAAAATCTTTACTCATTACTTTGGGCTGCACTTTAGAAATTGCTCCGAAATTAAAATGAAAATCCCAATATTCAGAAGCTTTTACTACTTGAAACACATGGTATAGCTCATCGATATGCTGAGCCTGAATTATTTTTGAAAATAAATTCTGATGCCGATGGTAAAGGTCCGCGAGTTGAGATAAACGGATGGTAGGGAAATTAGGAGGTCTGAGTCTTAGAAACTTGGGATGAAACTTTAAATCGGGGATATGAAATTTTATTTTCATGAATTCAAATTCTCTTTTCCAGATTTTCATCTGCCCGTCCAAAGGGGTATCCAGCCAACCGGAAATTCCAAATAACAAAGCTTCAAATTGTAGCGGGTGCTGTCTGATTTTATTAACGATACTGTAATCGAGACTTTCTGCAATCTGTCTGAAAATATGAGCATTTACTTTTAATCCGAAAGAATAGGCCAGACTATGAAATAAAACCGCTTCAAAATTATTTTTGCAGCGCATTAAACTTTCTTCCAGTTCCTGAGACTTTTCATTCAGTTTTTTCAGAATATTTCCTTCGTGAAAATGAACAGGTATTTTATTCCGGTCGAAAATTTTTTCACAGGCAATAAACTGGTTTCCGCTTACAAGGCTTTCGTACTTCCATATTATATTTTCATCAATATAATTTTTCAGTTCCAAGGCGGATACATTTCTGTTGTTAAGTTCAGGGATTTCAAGATCATGCTGGAAGACTACATGAAGAATGATATTCTGATAATTGGGATCCCGGGAATGATTGTGGAATATCCAGTCTGAAGATCGGAGATGCAGTTCTATATTTCCGGCCAGAATTAAACCGTTGATTTTAATTTTTGCCGCCAGAAAATCAGGACCGGCATCTTTATTCCATCGCCCGAAGTCAATGATTTCAACGGAATTTCCTTCAATATCCTTGAAGTCAAAATTTTTGAAAACCTTATAGTTCCAAAGATATTGAAGTAGTTTTTCCGTCATAAGTGACGATAAATATAATAGAAAAATTATACTTTCGTCGGTTCCTTTTTAAAATTTTCTATAGTCGTTCTATACATTCTTTCATATATAGGAAGAATGTTTTTTAAATCGAACTTTATAGCCTGATCTTTCGCATTTTGTTTCATTTTGGTTAAAAGTTCATCATTGCTTAATAATTTGATAGTGTAGTTACTCATTGCCTCTACATTTCCGATCTCAGCTAGATATCCGGTTTCTCCCTGAATATTTACCTCAGGAATACCTCCTGCATTGGAGCTGATTACAGGTGTGTATGCGGCCATTGCTTCAAGAGCTGCCAATCCAAAGCTTTCCTGCTCAGAAGGAAGTAAAAAGACATCTGAAAGCTGTAAAATTTTATAAAGATCATTAACTTTTCCCAAAAGGCGAATTTTGGAAATGAGATCCGGGTTTTCTTCAAGAAACTGGTTGACTTTTTCCATATCCGGCCCTTCTCCAATGATAATCAGTTTTGATTTCACTTTTTTCTCCACATTCTTAAAGATCTGCAGTACTTCATCCACACGTTTTACAGGACGAAGGTTAGAAACATGAATCAGGATTTTTTCATCAGGATTGGCAAACTGAGTTCTCTGACATTCAGTGCAGTCATCAAATTCAGAATTGTCAATAAAATTGGTAATAACCTGAATTTCTTTTTTAATATTAAAAAACTGAAGCGTATCCTTTTTCAGGCTCTCAGAAACCGACGTTATGGCATCAGACTGGTTAATGGAAAATTCTACAGCGTGTTTGTAACTCGGATGCTGGCCTACAAGAGTAATATCCGTTCCGTGGAGTGTTGTTACCAACGGGATATCATTGTTGTCTTCCTGAAGCATCTGCTTGGCCGTAAAAGCGGCATATGCATAAGGAATTGCATAATGAGCATGAAGAAGATCAAGTTTGTAAAGATTTACTACACGGTAAATCATCGAACTTAAAGCAATATCATAAGGCTGATACTGGAAAAGCGGGTAGGTTTGAACATTTACCCTATGGAAGAATATATTAGGATTGGTAATGTCTAATCTCGCAGGAAGAGCAGAGCTGATGAAATGTACTTCATATCCTTTATTGGCAAGAGACATTCCCAGTTCTGTTGCTACAATTCCGCTTCCCCCATAAGTTGGATAGCAAAGTATGCCTATTTTCATTAGATTATCGTTGTTTTGATGTTGTTGATTTGCTTATAGAAGAAACAGGATCCAGATCTGTTCCCATTCCCGGTTTTAATTGATCATTAACCAGTACCGGAAGTCTGCCCCATATTTTTGTTTTTCCTTTCATGGCATCGGCAGCTGCGTTCATAGAGTCCTCATTGTTTTCATAGGAAACAAGAACTGTAGATACTTTTGAAATATCAATATCTTTCAAAGCATAGGCACTCCCGAATACATTAAGGATCACATTTTGATTTTTTGTCAGATCAGCAAGGGTTTTCTTTGATTCTGCAGATATTTTATAAGGTTTATAAGCCGTTGAATTATCTTTATGGAAGCCCACAATTACTGTTGAACCTGCAGGAATTGTATTGATTTCACCTGCTTTTTTAAGGATTATATTTGATCCCAGTCTGTCTGCAAAAGTCTGATAAGGTGCTTCTTCCAACGGAACATAATATACCTGATTTCCTGTAAGAGGCAGAAGTTTTTTCTCATCTTTTAATAAAGTCAAAGCATTGGAATATAAATTCTGAACTAATGCTTTATGAGAATCATTATTAAGATCGGCATTGATATTCTCCGGATTTTTGGGAGTGTATTGAGTAAGCCCCAGAAAATATTTTGTTAATAAAATTTTCTTTACACTTTCTTCTACTCTTGACTGGGAGATTTCCCCTCTATCCAATGCGTTCTGAATTAATTTTTTTCCTTCAGAAACGCCCTGTGAAAAAAGCATGATATCATTTCCTGCTTTAAATGCCATGGCATCCAGTTCTCCCGGCTTGTATTTATTAGCTACAGCCCCCATGTTTAAAGCATCGGTGATAATTAATCCTTTGTAGCCCAGTTTATCTTTCAGTAAGCCTGTAATAATGTTTTTAGAGACGGAAGCCGGAATTCCTTTTCCGGATTCTAAACTCGGAACATATAAGTGCGCTACCATTACACCACCAATTCCTTTATCCATCAATGCTTTGAAAGGAGCAAGCTCTATCGTATTAAGCCTTTCCATAGTATGGGATACAACAGGAAGATCAAGGTGGGAATCCGTATTGGTGTCACCATGGCCGGGAAAATGTTTAATTGCAGCTAATATATTGTGATCCTGAAGACCATTGGAATAGGAAAGGGCAGAGCTGATTACATTGCTTACTTCCGAGCCGAAGCTTCTGTTACCGATAATAGGATTATTGGGATTGGTATTTACATCTACTACAGGAGCAAAATCCCAGTTGATTCCCATTCGGTGGCAATCTTCTGCTATTTTGGCAGACATTTGGTAAATCAGGTTTTTATCCTGAATAGCTCCCAATGTCATTGCCCAAGGAAATTTGTGTGCTGTAGCAATTCTTTGAAATACCCCCCATTCTGCATCCATTCCGATCATCAACGGAACTTTAGACTTCTGCTGAAATTCGTTAACCAGATTTATTTCTCTGGCAGCATCGTCCTGCATTAAAATTAATCCTCCGATTTTGTCATTGACAACGATGTTTCTTACCTGGCTGATATAATCTTCGCCTTTATTGGTATATAAGGCAACAATAAATAATTGTCCTAATTTTTCATCCTGAGAAAGATTTTTATATGTTTTTTCGACCCATTGCTGTGCCTTTTTTACATCTTCTTTGGAAGCATTTTTCGGCTGATACTGGGCCTTTGCGCCAGTGCTTATCAATGCAAAAATACAAAGTGAAGTATATAATAATTTCTTCATGACTTTTGAATAAGAACAAAAATACGATTAAAAAAATGACGAAAACAAAGTTTTTGAAATTTTTGGTATATGATTTGAATACGATTTATAAATAATAACTAAAATTTTATAAAAAAATAATAACTAAACTTTTATAAAAATGAAAAAAATTCTTCCACTTATGCTTCTTGCCGGAATAGGCTTTATATCTTATAGCTGTGATAATAAAGACGATGTTGTGGTGCAGCAGCAAAATGTAAATCTTCAGATGAAAGATGTTACAGGGACTTTTACAGGAGCCAATAATGCCAATTGGACTATTTCACAAGGGCTTAACATAAAATCTACAGATGTAGTGCTGGTATACCGAAATATGAATTCAAATTCCGGAGCTTCAGCAATCTGGCAGCTTATCCCAAAAACTTACTATCTGACTAATGGCAGAGAATTAGATTATAATTTTATATTCAATTCTCAAAATGTTGATATCAACACAAAAGCCAACTTTGACCAGTCTACTTTAACCGGGACTGAAGCCAATACTTATTTAATCAACCAGACATTCAGAATTGTACTTCTTCCTGCAGGAACGAATACATCCAAAACTGTGAATGCAACACCACCGGTTGATTACAATGATTACAACGCTGTTGTTAAATATTATAATCTTGACGATTCTAATGTTCCATCAACAAGGGTAAATTAAGAAATATCTTTTCAGTTTTTTATAATTAAAAAAAGCTCCGGGAGACTTCTTCCGGGGCTTTTGATTTAATAGGATGGTAATCGTAAATAGACTTTGGCTGAGATTAAATAAAGCCGCTTAAATAATAAAAATAAAAAAGCTTCAGATACATCTGAAGCTTTTATTTTATCTAATTATCATTGTCATCCAGCAGATGTCCAAAGAAATCTTTTTTTGTCTTAAGATAGCCTTTGCTGATCTCGTTGGCAGGAATTTGTAATGGTACTCTTGAATTAAGATGAATATTACTGTCCACCACATATTTTACCTTTTCAGGATTATTGGTCAAAAGGTTAATCTCTTTTACCTCCAGCAGATTAAGGATCTCAATGGCTACCCCAAAGTTTCTGTCATCAGCAGGAAGGCCCAGTTCAAGATTAGCCTGTACTGTATCCAGTCCTTTTTCCTGTAGAGAATAAGCTTTTAGTTTATTAATAATACCGATATTCCTCCCTTCCTGACGAAGGTAGATGATAATCCCTCCATTTTCATGGATATATTTCATTGCGGCATCCAGTTGCTGGCCGCATTCACATTTTTTTGAATGGAAAACTTCTCCTGTAATACATTCTGAATGGAAACGTACATTAACAGGTTTTGAGAAATCTGTATTTTCTGCGACGATTGCCATGTGAGGCATCCAGTCGTTTTCGTTTTCAGAGAAAGCTAACATTCGGAAATTGCCATGTTCTGTAGGAACATTGGCTTCCGCCTGAATTTTAATCATTAATATGTTTAATTAGTTTTTAACTTCCTGGTAAAGCATCTTCAATAACAGAAATATTGGTTTTTAAACGAACCAGATATCTGTTGAGTACCTCGTCATCATCTCTGTCAAGATTTTGTCTCAGTTTTTGAATTTTTTTATATGATTTTTCGAAGCTTTTAAGCGCTCTGCCTTTGCCTGGAGAATTGTTGGCATCAATAGCATATAAATAATTCTGAAGGCTGTATTTCAAGCTTGTTACTTCATCATTCAGCCCGTCACTTTTAAATTTAGGAAAGGTTGAAATCATATTTGAAATTTCAGAAGCGTTTACATTTTCTTTGATATTGATATTAAAACTTTTCTTTGAGCCTCTGTCAGAGTCAGAGCCTTTTGTTTCACTATAAAAACTATTTGACAACGGGGAAAGATTAAGCTTTTCCGTTGCGCAGGAAGAAGTTATTATTATAAGTAGTACTCCAAAAAAAAATGGTTTTTTCATTTCTGTTGCCCTTTTTGATAAAGGATTGGGTTAAGACTTTCATCATTGTACATCTTCATTTGTTTGTACACTTTCATCTTAACGCTACCGTTTTCAATATCAGCAAGCAACTGATCTATAGAAGTTGACAGGTCTTCTTTCTGAGTAAGGAGTACATCTAATTTTGCCTGGCAATTTTTTCTGTGCTCTTCAGAAGCAGATTCTCTATTGGCTTCTAATGACATATGATAAACCTTTAATGCAAGAATTGATAATCTGTCCACTGCCCAAGCGGGAGTTTCTGTATTTATTTTTGCTTCAGGTTTAGGAGTTATATTTTCAAACTTGGTAAGAAACCAGCTGTCGATATATTCTACCAGATCAGTTCTTTTCTGATTGGAGGCGTCTATCGTTCTCTTCAGTTGAAGAGCTTCAGCCGGATTAATATTTTCGTCTCTAATTATATCTTCCAGATGCCATTGAACGGTATCAATCCAGTTCTTTGCATACAAAATCCGTTCCAAACTATTATTTTCAAACGGGTTATTAATTAGAGTGTTAACGTCATCAGACACGTGATAGTCTTCAATGCATTGATTGAAGACTTTCCATGCAGTCTCAGTAAAATTCATTAATGCTGGGGAATTTTAGTTGCTGGTAGAATTATTATTATTGGTAGAAGAAGTTTTATTTTCAGAACCTGGTTTGTCCTCTTCTTTTACTGCATCTTTAAATTCTTTGATTCCTGAACCGACTCCTCTCATTAATTCCGGAATTTTCTTTCCTCCAAATAGTAATACCAAAAGTACGGCTACGATAAGGATGTGTTGCCAAGATAAGGCAAGTATTGTTAGTGCATTCATCTCTTAAAATTTTTACAAAGTTACACTTTTTTTAATATGAAATCCAACCTAATGGATCAACTGGGGTACTTCCGTTCCATACTTGGAAGTCAAGGGTATAAGAACCGTCGAAGTCCTGGGCTACCGTACCTACAGGAGTTCCTGAAGAAACCTGTTGTCCTTTGGAAACACTCACACTTCCTAAGTTGGAATAAATTGTGAAATAACTTCCATGTTTTACAATAACGGTTTTTGTTCCGTCGTTGTTAGCCAGTACAGAAGATACTGATCCCGGGAATACCGATTTAGCACGTGTACCTGATGGTACAGAAATCTTAATACCGTTGTTTTCTTCAGTGATATTTTTGAAAACCGGGTGGGGCTGTCTTCCGAAACGGTGGGTAATCTGGCCTGCTCTGTCTGCAGGATAGCCAAGTCTTCCTCTGTTATCAGCAAAGCTGTTTCCGCTGGCAGTAGAAACACCATAGCTGGTCATTGCCTTAGCTTCTGCTGCTTTTTTCTCTTCTTCTTTTCTCTTATTTAATGCTGCTTCCGCTGCTTTGGCAGCAGCTAGTTTATCAGCAGCTTCTCTGGATCTTGCAGCCGCTTCATCGGATGCTTTTTTTGCAGCGACTCTTTTAGCTTCGTCCCTTGCATTCGCTTCAGCTCTGGCAGCTTCTTCATTACGCTTTCTTTCTTCTTCAGCTCTTTTTGCTGCTAATTCAGCTGCTTTTTTTGCTTCAGCTTCGGCCAGTCTTCTTTCTCTTTCCAGGGCCTCAGCACGAGCTTTGGCTTCAGCTTCAATTCTTGCTTTTTCTCTTTCGGCTGCAATTTTAGCTAAACGTATTTTTTCTGCTTCCGCTTTTTTTCTTGCTTCTTCTTCCGCTTTTGCGATTCTGATTTCTTCGGCAATAATAGCTCTGATCTGGCCCTCAAGGGCTTTGGATTGAACCTGTTTCTGTTTCAGCTCTGCAGTAAGCTTGGTTTCATTCTTTTTAAAATCGGCCACAAGCTGTTCTTTTTGTGCTCTTTCAGCATTAATGGTAGCCAGATCTTTCTGTTGGTTCACCAACAGATTTTCTTTCTCTTTTACAGAGTTTTGTCGTTGAGCAATTGTTTTTTTGATTTTATTAGCTGCATCAGTGATTTCGGCAGCTTTTTTATCCTGATAATCGGAGTATTGTTTCAAATACTGAACTCTTCGTATTGCTTCTCCTAAATTTTTAGAAGAAAGGATAAATGTTACTTTGTTCTGTACCCCTTTATTTTTATAAGCATTAACCAAAACCTCAGCATAATTTTTTCTTAATACAGCCAGTTCTTTGTTCTGACGATTGATTTCCAGCTGACGTAAATAGATATCATCTTCAATGAATCTTTTCTCTTTCTGGGTATTATTATAAACCTTTTCTCTTAATACTAATTTCTGGTTAACACTAGTAAGATAGGCTAAAGAAAGTTTAGATTCACTTCTGGTTTTGGCTAAATCTGAATTTATCTGTGTAATTTGTTTTTTAAGTTCGGCATTCTGCTTTTGCAGTTGTTCTTTATTCTGCTGTCCCTGGTGCAACCCGAACATCAGAATACCTATTAAAAAGCTAAATTTTTTAATCATTTAATCTCAATTTTCTTATAATTGGATGGTACAGAATAAGGTGTTTCCATCCTCGAAAAGTCAAATTTCGTATTTTCCATTAAGATTTGACTAGATTTTGAGCCTTTTATAATTATTTTAACATTTTTTGGAAGACGGATTCCGTTGTATTCATCCCAGTCGCTGTAAGAAATTTCCAGCTCGTCCGGAGATAAAACATCTTTCAGATTCACACTCAATAAATCATAATTGGTGTCGTATTGCAGGGTGATTTTATATTCTCTGTTTTTTTCATCGGTTACAATTTTCTGATTAACATTAGAGACCATTTTATATCCCTGTGCATTTTGAGTTAAAGAAAACTGAGAATCTGAGATCTTTACAAAAGTTCTTCCCATCAGTATTTTTTCAAGAGACTTATAGTCGATGAAATTAACGTTGAGTAAATTGTTGAGATAATCAAAATCTGAATCGATATAAGTTTTGTTTACTTTGTCCTGCCCCTTTATTCCCTCAGGGGTTGCAATACCACGGGCAACATTCAGGATGACCGCTCTTAGATTCATCCAGACTTTTTTATCATTTTCAATATAAATAGTGGCGTCAAGGGTAGGAATAAAGCTTCCGGTTTCTACCCGTACTTTGCTGTCGATTTTGATCTGATCAAATTTGGGAGGAATTACCACATGCTCATAAAAACTAAGCTTGTCTCTCACTGGTTCATTCACATCTTTTGGACCTTTATTGTTATCCGATTGGGTAATGCTGTCTTGTATATTTCCGGTGTCATTTTTAATGACATTTCGGGTTTTACAAGATGATAAGGCAAGAAGTAATACCAAGAATGGGATCCAATTTTTCATGTACTGATCTTTTTCAATTAAAAAAACGCTGCAATATTAACGCCAAACCACACAAAACATTTTGTGTGGCCTGGCTATATTATGTTTATTGATAATAATTTCTGATTTTATTTGGAGAGAAAATCTAAAACCGAATAATCTCCCAAAGAAATTTCTCTGGCTACTCCAAAATACTGGGCAGAGTTTCCGATCATCGAATTGGAAAGATTCCCGTGATTGATTCTGGTATTTTCCTGAATCAAGGAATTTTCGATATTGGAATTCACGATAATGGTATTGTTCCCTAAAGAAACGCCCGGTCCTACTTTTGAATTAGAAATTTTCACATTCTCACCGATAAAACATGGCGGAATGATCAATGAATTTTCAATAACCGAAGAAGCCGGATATATTGCCATTTCTTCTTTTTCATATTCAAGGATTTTACTGTTGGTTTCTACGGTAGCATTTTTATTTCCGCAGTCCATCCAGTCATTTACTTTTCCTAATGTGAATTTAGCTCCTTTAGATCTAAGGTTTTCCAATGCTGTTGTGAGCTGATATTCTCCACCGTTTTTAATATCATTATCCATGATATAATTGATTTCATCCATCAGTTTTTCAGCACTATTGAAGTAATAAATACCAATGATAGCGAGATCAGAAACAAAAGTCTGAGGTTTTTCAACAAAATCTGTAATAAATCCGTAGTTATCTAATTTTACGACTCCGAATGCAGATGGATCTTCTACACTTTTTACCCAGATTACTCCGTCTGAGTTTTTATCCAGTTGGAAATCTGCACGGAATAGAGTATCTGCAAATGCAATTACTACATCTCCCTGCATAGATTGCTCTGCGCATTTGATGGCATGAGCTGTTCCCAGAGGATCATTCTGGTAGTAGATGCTCCCTTTTGCTCCCAGTTTTTCAGCAATCTGAATAAGGGATCTTTCGATCTCAGGACCAAAATCACCAATGATAAAGGCTACTTCTTCAATATTCTCTCCTGCAACTTTAGCAATATCTTCCACCAATCTCTGTACAATAGGCTTCCCGGCAATAGGAATTAGAGGTTTTGGAACAGTCAGTGTATGGGGACGTAATCTGGAACCACGTCCAGCCATAGGAACAATAATTTTCATAAATTATATAAAAGATGTTTTGTTAGTTAGTTTTAATGTTTAAGATATCCCTAAGGGTAATGCTATCTCTTTAGTTTTTGTTTATATCTCTAACAGATTTGTTTAGTATCAAATTAAAGACCAAATTTAATTTTTCCTGACCCGTGACAGGATCATATCTTTCTCAGAATACATCAAAATTCCTGTAAAGATGAGAAATAAGGCGTTACTCATCAAAATATTATAATTGAAATATTTGACAATGATCAGACTGAATACCCCCAGCAATACCAGAAAGAAAGACATTTTTTTCATTCGGTAAGGAATAGGATAATATTTCTGTCCCAGAAGGTAAGATAGAATCATCATAATAAGATAAGCTCCGAAAGTAGCCCATGCAGAACCGATCATACTCTGGTAATATTTTAGAGCTAAAAGGTTGAAGGCAATATTGATTCCTGCTCCAAGCCATGAAATGAAAGTCCCGACGCTGGTTCTGTCTGTTACTTTATACCAGGTGGAAAAGTTATAATATATTCCGAAACAAAGATTGGCAATAACGATAATAGGGATGATATCAATAGCGATCCAATAGGATTTGTTGGGGATGAAAATAGCCTTCAACCATGAAATATTGGCAATAATTCCCAAAGCAACGACACAGGCAAAGAAAGCAAAATATTCTGCTACTTTAGCATAGGTCTTCTTCGCGCCACCTTTATCCATCTGTTTAAAAAAGAACGGCTCTATACCCATTCTGTAAGCTGTGACGAATAATGTCATCAGTACAGCGAGCTTATAACAGCCTCCATATGCCCCTGCTTCTTCATCTGAAATATAAATTTTTTGGATTGATTTATCGAAATTTTCATTCACCATAAAAGCAAGACCGGCGAGCATCAATGGGAATGAATAGCGAATCATACGACTAAACAGAGATACCACGAACTGAAATCTTACTTTTAATATAATAGGAAACAGTAATAAAAAACCTAACGCACTTCCTGCCAGATTGCTGAAGAACGGATAATCCACATTTTGGTGTAATCCAAAACTTCCGGATATATTTTGCGGGATCCAAAAAAATAATGCCGCCGTAAATACAGCCTGAAATATAGACTGGAGAACTCTTACTGCGGAATATTTTATAGGTTTATTATGGAAACGCAGCCACGCGAAAGGGATTACCAGTAAGTTGTCAAAAAAGGCAATTAAAGCAAACCATCTGATGTATTCAGGATTGTCATGATATCCCAGATAATCGGCAATAGGCTGGTTAAATAAATAACCCAATGCAAGGAAAACAGCTGATGTGGAAAATAAGAACCAGAATGAAGTATTAAAGGTTCTTTTCTCATTTCCTTCTTCTGCAGAAAACCTGAAATATGCTGTTTCAAAACCAAAAGAAAGGATAATGTTGACAAATGAAATCAATGCATAAAGCTGTGTGAAAATAGCAAAACCTTCATTCGGGATTTTATAGATCAACAGTGGATTAAGGATGAATAAAATAATTCTTGGTGCTATGGCTCCTGCTCCGTAGATGATGGTTTGTCCTAATAGTTTCTTGTACAAAGTCGAAATTTTTTACAAATGTAAAACTTTAAGTATTCGTTTGGTGATTTTAGAGTGAATTAAAACATAAAATCTTAATTTTGTGGTTATACTTGATTGATAAGAGTATGGTATTCTATATACAACTTCTTATTTCTCAAATCTAATCTCTAAAAAGTAAAAATGAAGACCCTAATCAAAAATGTAAAAATCGTAAATGAAGGACAAATTCTTGAACGCGATATTTTAATTGAAAATGATGTAATTGCTAAAATAGATGCTCCTATTTCTGATGAGGCAGACCAGATTATCGATGGTGAAGGAAAATATCTTTTACCAGGAGTCATTGATGATCAGGTACATTTCCGTGAACCGGGCCTTACCCATAAAGGAGATATTGAAAGTGAATCCCGTGCTGCTATAGCCGGTGGGACCACCAGTTTTATCGATCAGCCCAATACCGTTCCCAACGCGGTTACCCAGGAATTACTGGCTGATAAATATGAAATTGGTGCTCAGAAGGCCTACGCGAACTATGGTTTTATGATGGGGGGAACGAATGATAACCTTGAAGAAGTATTAAAGACCAATCCGAGAAATGTTCCGGGAATTAAGTTGTTCTTAGGATCATCGACAGGAAATATGCTGGTAGATAATCCGGAAACTCTGGAGAATATTTTCAGCAATACCAAAATGCTTATCGCCGTCCACTGTGAAGATGAAGCAACGATCAGAGCTAATACCCAGAAATATATGGATGAATACGGAGAAGATATTCCTGTAAAATTTCATCATCTGATCAGAAGTGAAGAGGCCTGCTATAAATCTTCCTCAAAGGCTATAGAACTGGCACAGAAAACAGGAGCAAGACTTCATGTATTCCATCTTTCCACCGCTAAAGAAATGGAGCTTTTCAGAAATGATATTCCCTTACAAGATAAAAAGATTACGGCAGAAGTATGTGTTCATCATCTGACATTTACCAATGAGGATTATGAAACAAAAGGCGGATTGATCAAATGGAATCCTGCGGTAAAAACACAAAAAGATAAAGACGCTCTTTGGGAAGCATTACTGGATGACCGGATTGACGTTATTGCCACTGACCATGCACCGCATACAGCAGAAGAAAAACAGAATGTATATACAAAATGCCCTTCAGGAGCTCCTTTGGTACAGCATTCACTGGTCGTAATGCTTGAAAACTACAGAAATGGAAAGATCTCTCTTGAAAGAATTGTTGAAAAGATGTGTCATAATCCGGCTATTCTTTTCAGAGTTGAGAAAAGAGGATTTGTAAGAGAGGGGTACAAGGCAGATTTGGTATTGGTAGATCTTAATGCAGACTGGACGGTTGCTAAAGAGAACCTTTTATACAAATGCGGATGGAGCCCATTGGAAGGAATGAATTTCCACTCCAAAGTTACCCATACTTTTGTCAACGGACATCTAGTTTATGATAACGGGAAAATTGCAGAAGGAAAATTCGGGGAGCGTTTGCTTTTTGAAGTTCAGGACTGATCAACCGAAAGACAGAAATGTAATAATGCAGAGCATGGGATAAAAATTACAAAAGCGGGCTAAAGCCCGCTTTTGTAATTTTTATCTTTTTGCTTTATTTCCCATATAAAAGGTAAGTTTTCCACCATTCATTATTTCACTATGTTTTAGCGTAAAGTTTTTAATTTCTTTTCCGTTTAAAAGGATTTTCTGAACATATACATTTTTCGGGCTCTGATTTATGGCTTCAATTTCAAAGGTTTTTCCGTTTTCCAGATTCAAAACAGCATGATCAACGGCCGGGCTTCCGATAGCATAGTCTTCCGATCCGGGAGCTACAGGATAAAATCCCAGTGAGCTCAGGATATACCAGGCGCTCATTTGCCCCGTATCGTCATTGCCACCCAATCCGTCAGGAGTGGCTTTATACTGCATTTCTAAAATATGTCGTATCTGTGCCTGTGTTTTCCAGGGTTGGCCGGCCCAGTTGTACAGATAGGCTACATGATGAGCAGGCTCATTCCCATGAACATATCCGCCGATGATTCCTTCTCTTGTAATATCTTCTGTATCTGCGAAAAATTCATCAGGTAAATGCATCGTAAATAATTCATCCAGCTTTGAAGCAAATTTTTTCTGGCCACCCATTGCTTTGATCAGCTCATTTGGATTTTGAGGAACAAAGAAACTGTAATTCCAGGAATTCCCTTCTATGAAACCCTGTCCGTGAGTGCTTAATACATCAAAGTCTTTTTTGAAACTTCCATCTGCCATCCGGGGTCTCATAAATCCAATGCTAGGATCAAAATTATTTTTCCAGTTTTCAGAACGCTTCATAAATTGATTGTAAATTTCCGTGTCCCCTACATGTTTGGCAAGCTGTGCAATGGCCCAGTCATCATAAGCATATTCTAAGGTATTGGAAACCGAAGTTCCGTTTTTCTCCGCAGGAATATACCCCAGATCAATATATTGTCCGATACCCTCATAGTTTCTTTTGTTAGCCGTTGCTATGCAGGCCTTTAATGCTTCTTTGGGATCACCGTCATAATTTCCTTTAATGACAGCATCTGCAACTACACTTACACTATGATATCCGCTCATACACCAGTTGTCATTGGCATAATGTGACCAGATCGGAAGCATTTTCATGGAAAACTGATCATAATGGGCCATCATTGATTGTACCATATCACGATTCCGTTTAGGCTGGATGATATTGAAAAACGGATGCAGTGCCCTGTACGTATCCCATAAAGAAAATGTAGTATAATTGGTAAAGCCTTCCGCTTTATGGGTATTCTGATCCAGGCCTTTGTACTCTCCATTAGTATCCATATAGGTAGTCGGATTGATGAAGGTATGGTACATGGCAGTATAGAAATTAGTTTTTTCAGTTTCAGATCCCTGGATAATAATCTTGTTTAATTCCTTATTCCAGTTTTCACGGGCTAAATTTCTCACCTGATCAAAGTTTAAGTTTCCGGTTTCCTTTTCCAGGTTCTCCAATGCATTAGCCTGGCTTACAGGGGAAATAGCAAGTTTAACTTCAATGGGCTCATTTTCATTGGTATCGAAATCAAAATACATCTTCAGATTTTTTCCGGCGATCTCCGGGAAGTTTTCATTCTGGTTGAATTTTCTCCAAAACCCTTTATACACCTGTGTTCCGTCATAATTTTTCTGGCCATAAGATTTAAAAGATTTTGAAAACTTTAAGGCAAAGTAAACCGTTCGGGTTCTTGCCCATCCGTTGGTCTGGCGATACCCGGTAATGGTATTTCCATTTTCTGCCCGGGCGTAAGTCCATACATTCTTACCCTCATAATTATAAATTCCTGCCATCAGATCCAGAATAATATGTGCTTGGTCAGATTTTGGAAATGTATAGCGGTGAACGCCCACTCTTGTGGTGGCTGTTAATTCTGCAAGAATATTATAGTCATCAAGTTTTACCTGATAATATCCGGCTTCCGCCTTTTCATTCTGATGGGAAAACCGGCTTCTGTATCCCTTTTCAGGATGAGATGCTGTTCCAGGGTTCAATTGGAGCTTCCCGGTAGTAGGCATGATGAGGAAATCACCCAAATCAGAATGACCTGTTCCGCTGAAATGAGTGGAACTGAATCCTGTTATTGTTTTATCTTCATACCGGTAACCGGCACAGTATTTATAGACTTCACCATTGTATTTTCCGTTGAGTTCATACGAAATCGTATCTGTTTCAGGACTTAGCTGCACCGCTCCGAAAGGAAGAGTGGCACCGGGATAGGTATGTCCCATTTTTTCAGTTCCGATTAAAGGATTTACATACTGATAGAGTTTTTCAAACTTCTGGGCAGAAAGCGATGAAGTAAATGATACTAATAACAGAAAAATAGCAGTTCCCGGATTTCTCATAAATGAATGTATTATTAAGGGATAAAATTAAATAAAAAACAAAGAATATTATTTATGGCATTATTTATAAATTTAATTTGAAGACAATCCGTTCAATATTTATTAATTTTAGAAAAATATTTCATATGAATTTATATACACAGCCAATGTTGCGCGAAGGTGCACTGAAAGATAAAGTAGCCATTGTAACAGGAGGGGGAAGCGGTCTTGGAAAAGCCATGACTAAATATTTTCTTGAACTGGGAGCTCAAGTAGTCATCACTTCCAGAAATCTTGAAAAACTTCAGGGAACTGCTAAAGAACTCGAGGAAGAAACAGGAGGTAAAGTGCTTTGTGTTGCCTGTGACGTTAGAAACTGGGATGAAGTGGAAGCGATGAAAGAAGCTGCTTTAAAAGAATTCGGAAAAATTGATATCCTTCTTAATAACGCTGCCGGAAACTTTATTTCTCCAACAGAAAAGTTGACTCATTCTGCATTTGATTCTATTTTAGATATTGTTTTAAAGGGAACAAAAAACTGTACACTTTCTATAGGAAAACACTGGATTGATGCTAAAACTCCGGGAACTGTTCTGAATATTGTAACCACTTATGCATGGACTGGTTCTGCCTATGTAGTTCCATCAGCGTGTGCAAAAGCTGGAGTTTTGGCAATGACAAGATCTCTTGCAGTAGAATGGGCTAAATACGGAATCCGCTTTAATGCTATTGCGCCGGGGCCTTTCCCTACAAAAGGAGCCTGGGACAGATTGTTACCTGGTGACCTGCAGGAAAAATTTGATATGAAGAAAAAAGTGCCGTTGAGAAGAGTAGGAGAACATCAGGAGCTGGCTAATCTTGCAGCATATCTGGTTTCAGACTATTCTGCATATATGAATGGAGAAGTAGTGACTATCGATGGTGGAGAATGGCTCCAGGGAGCAGGTGAGTTTAATATGCTTGAAGCCATTCCGGGAGAAATGTGGGATGCACTGGAAGCGATGATCAAGGCAAAAAAATCGAATTAATTAAAATTATATAAAAAAACTCCCGGAACTGTAACAATTCCGGGAGTTTTTTTTACCTATCTATAAATTTTGTTATGTGAATTATAAACTTCCGACACTTGTTTCCGCGGTGACAGTATTTCTTTTTTGGGGAACTGTACAGGCACAGGAAACTCCAAAATATGATTATGTAGAAGCATTTAAACCGTTTTTTTATCCCCAGACCGGTACGGAAACGCGTTCGGCAAGCGGGCAGCCCGGTCATGCTTACTGGCAGAATTCAGCAGACTATAAACTGGATGCCAGTTTAAATGAAGATAAAAAGGAAATTACCGGAACGGCAGAAATTACTTATACCAATAACAGTCCGGATAAGCTGGGTTTTCTCTGGCTGCAGCTGGATCAGAATTTATTTGCAAAAGATTCCCGTGGGAACGCTGTTGTTCCATTGTCGGGAAGCAGAAACGGAGCGCATGGTGAAATGTTTTCGGGAGGGTATACCATTAAGTCGGTGAAAATTGACGGAAAAGTGGCTAAATATACTATTACGGATACAAGAATGCAGATTGATCTCTCTAAAGAATTAAAAGCAAAAGGAGGGATTGCTAAAATTACTATTGATTATTCTTTTGTTTCTCCGGAATATGGTTCGGACAGAATGGGGGTTCAGGAAACCAAAAATGGTAGAATCTTCACGATAGCACAATGGTATCCCAGAATGTGTGTGTATGATGACGTTATGGGATGGAATACTTTGCCTTATCTTGGAGCTTCTGAGTTTTATCTTGAATACGGGAATATTACCGCTAATATTACAGTGCCTTCCAGCCATTATGTAGTAGCATCCGGAGAATTGCTCAATGAGAAAGAGGTATACACTAAAGAAGAGATCAGCAGATGGAATCAGGCCAGAAATAGTGATAAAACAGTAATGATACGTCCTGAATCCGAAATTGGGAAAAATAAAGCATCCGGAACAAAAACCTGGAAGTTTAAAATTCTGCAGGCAAGAGATTTTGCCTGGGCATCGTCTTCAGGATTTATTGTGGATGCAGCAAAAATTAATCTGCCAGATGGTAAAAAATCGTTAGCTATTTCAGCGTATCCGGTTGAAAGTGCCGGAGATCAGGCGTGGGGAAGATCTACAGAATATACAAAAGCTGCCATTGAGCATTACTCGGATAAATGGTATGGTTATACGTATCCTGCTGCTACCAATGTGGCCGGAAATGAAGGCGGAATGGAATATCCGGGAATTGTCTTTTGTCATATGAACTCTAAAGGAGAAGATCTTTGGGGAGTAACGGATCATGAGTTCGGACATAACTGGTTTCCTATGATTGTAGGATCTAATGAAAGGCTGTTTGCCTGGATGGATGAGGGGTTTAATACTTTTATCAATGGCTTATCCACAGAAGCTTTTAATAAAGGAGAATACTATAGGAAACAAAATTTAGGACAGGCCGGAAATTTCTTATTAAGTGATAATTTTGAACCTGTTATGGTAGGCCCGGATAATATGAAGGAGACAAGTATCGGAGCATTGGCATATTTCAAGCCAGGTGCAGGTTTGTCTATTTTAAGAGAATCTATTTTAGGCCCGGAAAAATTTGATAAGGCATTCAGAATATATATTGATCGTTGGGCATTCAAACATCCTACACCATGGGATTTCTTCCATACTATGGAAAATGTTTCCGGAGAAGAACTGAACTGGTTCTGGAGAGGATGGTTTATGAATAAATGGAAAATCGATCAGGCAGTAAAGACTGTAAAATATGTCAACGGTGATTTCAAAAACGGAGCTCAGATTACTATTGAAAACATCGGTCAACTGCCTATGCCTACAATCGTTCAGATAAAATTCAAAGACGGAACCACGAAAACCGTGAAAATCCCTGTTGAGGTATGGAAAAGAAATAAAGAATGGACCTTTAAAACAGATTCCAATAAAGAAATCAATGAAGTAAAGCTGGATCCGGATTCAATGATCCCTGATGTCAATATGCTGAATAATAGCTGGACGAAATAACTGAAGAAAGAATAATTTAACATTATTATGATATCAACAGGACTTCTCTGTCGCGGAGAAGTCCTATTTTTGTCTCTGATTGATAAAATAGACTATGAATTTCAGATTTTCAATGGTGTGCCTGATGCTTTCCGTATTGGGATTTTCACAAGACCTTAAAGTAATGAGTTTTAATATCCGCCTTAATGTGGAATCGGATAAGGAAAATTCCTGGCCACAGAGAAAGCAGGACGTGGCAGATTTGCTGACCTACTATCATCCTGATTATTTTGGGGTTCAGGAGGCGCTTCCGGAACAGATGAAAGATATTAAAAACAGTTTGAAGAATTATAATTCTATCGGAGTGGGAAGAGATGACGGTAAGGAAAAAGGAGAGTTTTCTGCTATTTTTTATGACACCAACAGGCTTGAAGTTGTAAAGGCTGGAACATTCTGGCTGTCTGAAACACCGGAAAAACCTTCAAAAGGCTGGGATGCTGCATTGAACAGGATCTGTACCTATGCTGTATTTAAAGATAAAAAATCAAAAAAAGAGTTTCTGGCGATGAACCTTCATTTTGATCATATCGGAAATGTAGCAAGAGTGAAGTCATCGGAACTTATTCTGAAAAAAATTAAAGAGCTTAATCCTAAGAATCTTCCGGTAACACTAAGTGGAGACTTCAACCTTACAGAGGATTCCGAACCGATTCAAATTCTTTCTCAGCATATGAAAGATACTTTTTATCATTCGGACACCAAACATTATGGTCCCACGGGAACTTTTACCGGATTTAATGGTAATGAAATTCCAAAGGAGAGAATAGACTATATCTTTACTAACGGATTTAAGATAAAATCTCACAGACATATCAATGACAGAAGAGAAAATCTTCTGTATCCTTCCGATCATTTTCCGGTAATTACAGACTTGTCCTTTTAAGATCAGCTGTTAGGAAAATCAACTTCAAATCCAATTCCTCTGAGGGATTGGATTTTTATTTCAGGATCATGGCTGAAATACTTACGGAGCCTGCTGATAAAAACATCCAGACTTCTTCCGGTAAAATAATCGTTGGTGTCCCAAAGATTATCCAGGATATTGTCTCTTGTTATGGTCATGTGGTTGTGTTTCAGGAGATACAGGATGAGCTCCTGTTCACGGATGGTAAGGCGTGTATTTCCTAAAGGATGGGAAAGCAGAAGCTTGGTGGTATCCAGAGCATAATCTCCAACCTTTATATAGGTTTCGGTAGTGGCAGATAATGTTCTTTTGAGAATATTTTTTATTCTTAAAACCAATTCTTCAGGATCACAGGGTTTAGTGATATAATCATCGGCCCCTATTTTTAGTCCGGTGAGCCGGTCGATTTTCTGATTTTTGGCTGTCAGAAAAAGAAGCGGGAAATCTTTTTTTTCCTGAAGAACCATTTTCGCGAGAGAAAAGCCGTCAATATTAGGCATCATGATATCCAGAATACCTATCTGAAAAGTAAAATCGGAAGAAAGTAACGGGATAATGTGTTCAGGATTCTGAAACCAGGCTACCTCAAAATTTTCCAATTCAAGATACTGCTTCAGAATCATTCCGAAGTCGGGATCATCTTCTGCCAAAAGGATTTTAATTTTCATAAGGAATGACTATTTTAAATACGGTTCCTGTTTTAAGCTGGCTGGAAACTTCTATTTTACCCTGATATTTTGTAATTATTTTTTTTACAATATAAAGCCCAAGTCCAAGCCCTCTACTGTTGTGGATATTGTTGGTTTGTATTCTGTAAAATTTCTCAAAAATATTTTTTAATTCTTTATGCTCCATCCCTAATCCGTTATCGGAAATTTCAATGGTCAGATAGTCTGCAGAACTGGAAATGTCTATGTTGACTCCTGAAGAGCCATATTTTACACTGTTTTCGCAGAGGTTTTTCACAATGGTTTCCATGAGGTTTTTATGAAAAGGGAGTTCCCGTGATACCTTATTTTCAAAACTAAAGTCTGTCTCAGGATAAGTAAATGCCAGATCCTGTATGAAAAAATTCCAGTCTTCAGGTTGTATGTATCTGCTTTCTTCCTCTGTTTCATGCTGATGAAGCTGCAACATCAGACTTTCGAGGAGGAGAATCTGCCGGTCTATAAGAGGAAGTGTTTCAGGATTCCATTCTTTTTTCAATGTTTTTGAAGCTATTTTTAAAGTCGCAATAGGTGTTTTGAATTCATGTGATATATTGTCGACAACCGTATGAAGTACTTCTACTTGTTTTTGCTGTGTGATCAGATTTCTGATCGTGGAAATATAAAGAACAAACACTCCCGAAAGGAGGGCAATACAACAGATGATTAATAAAGCAAGTTCTTTAAAAACAAGAAATTTAATATTTGAAATTTCAAAGGCGGTCTGACTTCTGACGAAGAAAGTATCCCTTCTCTCCACTTCTTCATTGTCTCTATCGCGCCTCTTGGTAGATGAGGTTTCCCAGCTGCTGTTGCTGGAGATTTTAGGTGTTTTTACTTTTTCCCTGGTTTCAAAAATAACCATTGGTTGATCAATAAGCTTTGTACTGTCCGGAAGGTGGATTATTGAAGTATACTGAATCCTTGCAGAAATTTTATAGCCGTCTTTCTTAAGCCGTTCATTGATATAATGAGAAAGTTTTTTGCCTGCAGGAGCTTTGTTTTCTGTAAAAAGACGAACGAAATCCTTCTTATTTATCTCTTTATTATAATATCTGATAATGATTTTTTGCAGTGAATCATCTTTTATTTCCCGGAGAGCATGGGTATTCTCCGGCTCATCTGTAAACCTGTCAAGTCCGTCATTAACGGATCTGTAAATATCTCTTTCTTTTACCTGATAGGTTTTATACATAAAATATCCCTGTATTCCCAATAAGAGAAGGAATAGAATAGCGAATAAAGGGATGAGATATTTACTTCTGGCATTCATTGAAAACAAAGATAGAACTTTAGTTTTTTCCTAATAGGGATTAACTGATCATTAACCTTCCATTAACCGAATTTCTCTTTTCTAATATGGAATTTTGCACCGCAGGATGAGCTGTAAACGGCTTTGTGTGATTTAAAATGGTTTTAATTATGTATAAAATTCTTCTTTTTTTATGTCTTCCGATTTTGATTTTTGCTCAGAAACAGAAGCTGGAAGGTGTAATCGTTAATGCTGAAAATAAAAGACTTTCAGCGGTGAGTATCGAGTTGTATGATGGCCGGGAAAAATTAATCAGGACATTAAAAACGGATGATCAGGGAAATTTCTTCATAGAAGGGATTTCGGAGCAGAATATCAAATTACTGATTAAGAATCAGGGGTATGCTGTTGTTGAAGAAAAACTGGATCTGGAAAAAATAAAAGATCTCCATATTGTGCTGAAAAAAGACTCACACGAAATAGAAGGTATAGTTATGACTAAAAAGAAACCTTTGGTGAAAAGAAAAGTTGACCGTCTTGAGTTGAATGTGGAAAATTCTAATATTTCCTCATTAAATGCCTGGGAAATTTTAAAAAATACGCCCAATGTTACTGTGAATAACAATGTGATTGCCGTAAAAGGAAGTACCGGAATTCTGGTAACAATTAACGACAAAAAGATAATGCTTACCGGCGATGAACTTAAAAATCTTTTAGAAAATACTCAGGGTGACGAAATCAAATCAGTAGAGGTTATTACCAATCCGCCGGCGAAATATGAAGCTTCAGGAAGTGCTGTCCTCAATATTATCATGAAAAAAAATAAAATAGAAGGATACCGTGGAATTGTATCCTCCAAATATATACAGACGCAATATGCAAAGGCTGTATTCGGGGTTTCCCAATATTATAAAAAAGATAAACTTTCTCTCATGGCCAGCTATTACAGAGGAATGGGAACATATTACAGGGAAGGTACAGATTATGTCAATTACCAGGAAAGCCAGACGAAATGGATCAGTACAATGAACAGAAAGGATAAAAACAATAGCCAGAATACTTTAAACTTTAATGCAGAATATGCGCTGGACAGTCTTACCGGCATCAGTCTCAATTATTCAGGTTTTTTTGCGCCGAAATCTTTTGGAACGTATAATGTCCCTACAGTAATTTATAATCATCAGGATATTATAGAGTCTGATTATACAACAATTAATGATCATCAATCGAGAACCATTAACAATGCGGTGAGCTTTCAGATTGATAGAAAATTTAATAAAAAAAGTAGTTTGTCGTGGGTTAATTATTTTACAACCAATAACGCAGATAAATACCAAAGCGTAATTACCTCTCTGAATTTTGCAGGCCAGCCTCCCCGTGAAGAAAATTTTTTGACTCAGAATAATACTGATGTTAAGCTTTATTCCACTCAGGCAGATTATCAGTGGAAAAATGAAAAAATTGAATGGGAATCGGGAGCGAAATATAGTTTCGTGAAAACAAACAGTAGACTGGCTTTTTCTGATAATGAAAATGAAGTACTGCAATACAGACCCGATAAAAGCAGCATTTTCGATTACAAAGAACACAACTTAGCCTTCTATTCTTCTTTAGGTTATACGCTCGGAAAATGGAATTTCAAAGCCGGACTTCGTGCAGAAATGACAGATCTCGAAGGTGTGGTTTCTGAACCCTCTGATCGTAATAAAAATAAATACTGGAATCTTTTTCCTACCATGTACGCTCAGTATACCACAGAAAACAAGCAGGAATTTGGCATTTCTTATGGAAAGCGCATCAGCAGACCTACCTATTCATGGCTGAATCCTGCAAAATCCTACTATAATCTTTTTTCTTATTATCAGGGGGACCCGAAATTGAAAGCGACAATTATCCACAATCTGAATTTTACCTACTCCTGGAAAGAATGGAATCTGGATCTGTATTATCGTAAAGAGATTTATCCTTCCATGGAAATTTCCTACCAGCAACCCAGTACCAATAGTCTGATCTACTATTTTACAAACATAGAGAAAGGAGAAGCTTTTGGATTAAGCTTATATAAGAGTTTCCAGATTAAACCATGGTGGACCCTCATTGTATCAGAAAATCTTGAGCATAATGAAAATTATTTTAAAGGTACGGACGGACTGCTGTACAAAAATAAAGTTTGGAATTTGGTTTCCAATATTTCTACAAGTCTGACGCTGGATAAAAACGTCGACTGGAAAATGGAGGTCGGACATCGCTATTATTCTCCCGGAATACAGGGTACTTTCCGGATCTCAGGTGCTTGGGCAGCTTATTTTGTGATGAACAGGAAGTTCTTTCATAAAAAACTGGATGCCGGTTTTATATTTAATGATATATTCAGAACTATGGGACAGAAGGTGAGTACGCAGTATGCTAATCAGGACAATTATTTTTTAGATTACAGCGATACACAAGGTTTTACACTCTCTTTGAAATTCAATTTTGGAAATCAGGCCGTAAAAAATGCTAAAACAATAAAAAAGACAGACGAACAAGACCGCCTGTAGCAAATTGTAAATAAAAACTAATATCCATAAAACATTGCTATAAAAGAAATTGCTGTTCAATGTCACATTTTCGCTATTTTTGATACCAATCTTAAAAAAGATAGTTATGAAGAGAGTATTTTCTGGGGTGATGATCATAGTGTCCGTATTGCAAATGTCTGCTCAAGAGTTATATATGCCAAGGAATATTAAAAGAGCTTTCGACAGAGGAACGCGTGATATTTCCGGAGCGCCGGGGAAAAATTACTGGCAGAATAAAGGAATTTATAATGTAGATGTAAAAGTAGATGCCGGTACAAAAGTAGTTTCCGGAAAAGAAACAATCGTATATACCAATAACAGTCCGGATACTCTGAATGAGCTGGCAATAAGGTTTGTGAACAACCTTCATAAACCACAGTCTCCAAGATCCGGTTTTGTTTCTAAAGATTTTTTGTCTTCAGGGCTTAAAATCAAATCATTTATTGTAAATGGAGAAAAATATGACATTGATAGTGATGACTGGGGAACAGTCGAAAAAGTGAAGCTGAAATCTGCTTTAAAATCAAAATCAAAAGCTGAGGTAAAAATAGAATGGGAATATCCGCTTTCCGTGCAGAGTGGAAGAGAGGGGCAAATAGATCCTGAAACTTTTTATGTAGCTTATTCTTTCCCAAGGATTTCCGTATATGATGATTATAACGGATGGGATATGCTTCCGCATTCAGACAGACAGGAATTTTATAATGACTTTAATGATTATAGCTTCGCAATCACGGCTCCCAAGAATTATGTGGTATGGGCAACTGGTGATTTTCTAAACCCTGAAGCCGTACTTCAGCCGGAATATTTGAAGAGATATAAAGCTTCCCTGAAAAGCGATAAGGTAATGAGTATTGCCAATGAGCAGGAAATGAAATCCGGAAAAGTAACCAAACAGAACAAATGGAATGTATGGAAATTCAAAGCCAGTCATATTACCGATTTCTGTTTCGCTTTGAGTAATCACTATGTATGGGATGCCGCAAGTGTTCAGCTGAAATCCAAAAGAGCCAGCGTTCAGGCAGGATATAAAGCCGGAGCGAAAGACTTTGAGCATTATGTAGACTGGATGCGTTATAATCTCGACTGGTTTTCGAAAAACTGGCCGGGTGTGGAATATCCTTATAATGTAATGACCGCTATCCAGGGATATGCTGATATGGAATATCCAATGATGATTAATGATACAAGTATTCCTGATGATCTTAAAGATGCAAGACTGACGGCAGATCATGAGATCGCCCATACTTATTTCCCTTTTTATATGGGAATCAATGAAACGAGATATGCTTTTATGGATGAAGGCTGGGCTACAACATTGGAGTATCTGATAGGAATTGATGAAAACGGAGAAGCTGGGGCAAAAGAGTTCTATAAAAATTTTCGTGTAAAAAAATGGATTACTGATCCGTCTGCAGAACAAGATCAACCGGTGATTACCATGAGTACCCAGGTGAGTGGTGCAGGATATGGAAATAACTCTTATGTAAAAGCGTCTTTATCTTATCTTGCTTTAAAAGATTATCTGGGAGACGACCTTTTTAAAAAAGCTTTACATCATTATATGGATAACTGGAATGGTAAACATCCTGTTCCATGGGATTATTTCAATTCGATGAACTCCGGTTCCGGAAAAAATCTGAACTGGTTTTTCCATAACTGGTTTTATACCAATAACTATATTGATTTAAAAGTAACAGGAGCTTCTCAGATGAATGATATGCTTACTGTGAACGTAGCCAATGTAGGTGGATTTGCAATTCCGTTTGATGCACTATTGAATTATCAGGACGGAACTACGGAAAAACTGCACTTCTCACCTTCGGTATGGGAAAAAAATCAGAAAATGACTGATCTTGTGATTCCTATCAAGAAGAAAGTGAAATCAGTGCAACTGGATGGTGATATCTTTATGGATTATACCCCGGAAGATAACAGCAAAACATTATAAAGTAAAAAGCCTTCAACAATCTGAAGGCTTTTTTATTTAAAAATAGGCAGTTAGTCTGAGACCTAAAGTTATATAGTTGATTCTTTCTTTTGCGATCAGATGATTAAGTTCTTCGTTGAGCTCATCACTTTCTTTAATTTCATCACTGAAATGATAACGAATAGTAGATTTGACCTGATTATATTCGCTGTATAAAGTGAGTCCCAATCCCGGGTTAAATTTATAGGTCACGGAAGCTCCCGTATTCCAGCGGAAAGCCGGTTTGGGTTTGTATCTGGCTATGGGAAGCTCATGGGTAGGAGTATCTATATCATCGCTTTTTATAAAGACTTTTCCACTGGCTGTCGCAGAATATCCGGCCGTAGCTTTTAAGGTAACCTGCCATTTATCTGAAAACTCATGAGAAAAATAAGGTCCTATTCCTGCACTTAAGAAGCCCAGAGACTGGGTGATAATGCTGTAGTTTCCGAAATTTTCATCATTGTCTAAAGACTCCTTTATAGGTTTTACAGGAAAGCTGCTGAAACTGAAATCTCCTCCTACACCCCATTTTTTTGAAAAGAAATAAGCTCCCTCAAGCCCGCCTTCAAAACCAACCTGTTTCCGGTTGTCAAGATCAGATTCTTTAAGGAAATTGGTAGTTCCTAATGCCGCTCCGAATTTTATGGCAAGAAAAGAAGGGTAGTCATTTCCCTGGATTCTGGATAAAATACTTAAATTATCTCCTTTGTTTTTATATATTTTGTCAATAAAGAAATATCCTAATTCTGTTGAAATAATACCAATTCCTGCCCCTGCAAGAACATCCGGAAGCCAGTGTCTGTTGTTAAGATTTCTTCCAAGACCTGTAAAGGTCGCAGCACTATAACCGGCAATACTGTAAGCAGGATTTACCATGCCATATTCCTTATGTAGAAAGCTTGCATTGGTGAAAGCCATGGCAGCATGCCCCGACGGAAACGAATTATTTTTAGATCCATCCGGTCTTTCCACTTTTGCCGTATATTTTATAGAGTTGACCAGGATTCCCATAATGGCTAAACTTGTCACATAAGAAAGTGTGGCTCTTCCCAGGTTATTTCTTCCTTTTACTCCGGCAAGCTTTAATCCGTAAACAGTGGCTGCAGGGGCATATTGTAAATAATCATCATATCTTGCTTTGAAAGTCGGAAGGTAGCGGTTGCGGACTTCTCTGATGTTTTCTTTTTCACCCCATGTGGCCGCGGCAGCAGTAAAAAGTAAGGCAGGAGCTACTGATTTTTTGACCCATTCTTTTTGGAAAAAGGGTGTTTTATTCTCAATAAGTGTTGGTGTTTCTGCATTGATTAGTGCAATGTCTTTTTCAAGATTACGAGATTGTAATGTATCTTGTGCTTTATAGCAGCTTAAATGCAATAAAAAGCTCGCTGCTAATATTATTTTTTTCATCCCTATTTTAAAATCGTGTAAAAATAAAAAAAAAATCCATCTCTGGGTAGAGATGAATTTTTTATAACGAAAAAATTATTTCGCTGATATTGAAGTGATTATTGTTAATAGAGTCTTAACCCTGATCTTGGTCCGGATGCAGAAACTACAGCCTGCATTCTCTGTCTCTGATTAGTGGTAAACATCACCATAATTTTATCATCTACATAGTCCATATAATTCATGAATATCTGAGAACGGCTTACTCCGCCACATGCACGGCTAAGAGGGTAAGTAGGAGTTCCGTAGTTTGGACCGGGAGAAAGCGGAGTATCATCAGAATAGTCAGTCTGACATCCTGTATTAGACGATCCCCAAAGGTGTGGAAGATTCAAGTAATGTCCTACCTCATGAGTTGCGGTTCTTCCTAAGTTGAATGGTGCTGAGGTACCGGAACCCGTCCCTATATAAGGTGCTCCGATAACAACTCCGTCTAAAGAAGCCGAGATCGTTCCGGGATAATATGCATATCCAAGAGTCCCGTTAGTCATTTTATTAACAATCCATATATTCAGGTAATTGTCAGGTGACGTAGCTGCAATCCCTGTAGTAGCTGATTTCATTTTATTTTCATCAGGATTCCAAAGTGTAACACTGCTTTGTTTTCTGACTGTTTTTGCCAATTTGAACCTGATCTTTGTATCTCCCGCTTTTACAGGAACAAATTCTGAAGGTGTATTGCTGTTATCTGCATTGGTGGCCCCATAATCTCTGTTTAAAACATCAATCTGTGACTGTAATCTTGCGTCAGATACATTCTCACCGCTCGTATTGTATACCACATTAAATACGACAGGAATTTCTACCGTACCATCCGCCAGTACTTTACCTACTTTGATATCGTTAAGGCGCTGTTGGGTAAACTTTTCAATAGATTCCACACGGGCTCTGGCTGCAGGATCTGAATTTAAAATCTGATCCCTCATAAAATCTGAAGGACATACTCTTTTACTTGCTGATTGTTGGGATTGAGCTTCCGGTTGTTCCGCGGAAGTATTGACATCGTTGTTACAGGAAGCTAAAAATATAATTCCAGCTCCCAAAAGAAATTTTTTCATATTATATTTAATTTGGATTTGAGATTGTGAATTTATATTAAAATAAATTAATATGCAAATTATTTGTAATTTATTTGATTTTTATTCATTTTTTACACTTATTTATTGTGATTATGTTAAGTTATTTGAAGTTGGGTTGTGTTTTAATCAATAATGATTATTTTTAGATTTTATTTCACGTTAAAGTGTGTTTTTTATTAAAAATTACATGTTTTTTTTATTTTTATAAAATTTTGATCTATGAAAAAACCATCCTGGATTACAGAATGGTTTTGTCTTTATTTGTCGTGTATGTCAGCTGATTAGCCTGCGAAGCCATTTTTAATGGCAAAGACCGCCAGCCCGACGCGGGTTTTTAAATCCAGTTTTTCACACAGCTGATCACGATAGCTTTCAATAGTTCTCGGGCTACAGCACATCTTATCAGCAATTTCTTTATAACTAAGCTCTGTCACAGTATATTTAAGGAATTCTTTTTCGCGCTCAGATATTTTTACCGTAATTTCAGTTTCTATTTCCTTATTAAGGTTAGAAAAAATAATTTTAGAGGCCCATTCAGGATAAAAGAAACCCTCGGAATTTAATCTTGTAAGTGCCGTTTCCAGATCTTTAGGATGAGTGTTCTTTAATAAATATCCTTTTGCTCCTTTTTTAATCATCTTAATGACACTGTTGTCATCTCCCTGCATGCTGAGAGCCATTACTTTGATATTGGGGTGGTTTTTGGTAAGCCATACAGCTGTTTCAAAACCATCCATAATCGGCATACTGATATCCAAAAGAATGATGTCCGGAATTTTCTCCCCGTCTTCGAATTTACGGATCAGGTCTTTTCCATTTTCGCAGACGTAGATCACTTCAAACTCATTAAAGTTACTGATAATACCTTCCAGCGCTTTCGCAATGAGTATATGGTCGTCAACAATTACAATCGTTTTTTTCATGATGCTTTATTTAAAATAATATGAAGCTGAGTGCCTTCATTCTCTATACTTTCAAAATGAATATCAGCGCCGATAATTTTGGCTCTGTTCTTCATATTGGTAAGGCCAATCCCGTTGGAGGTAACCCGTGATGTATCAAACCCGATACCGTCATCATTAATTTTAAGCTCCCAAAGAATCTCTTCTGAAGTATTTAATTTGATAAAAATATTTTTACAGTCAGCATGTTTTATGCTGTTTTGAATAAACTCCTGAATGATTCTTAAAAGTACGTTTTTATGGACAAAACTCAAATCAAGGGTATCAAAATTATAGTCAAAACTTACCCTGCACTTTCTGAAGGAATTTGTGATATCTACTTCTTCCTGAATTAATGTTTTAATATCCTTCTGATTGATGTTATCATCCGTTAATGTTTTTGACAGATTACGGAGATCCTGCAAAGACTGGTTGATAATCTGAGATACCTGCTCTATTCTTTCACTGGCTTCGGGAACCTTATTTTCATACAGCATTTGTTGGGTATAGAGGCTTACCAGTGTCAGTTTCTGACCGATATTATCATGAAGTTCACGCCCGATCTGCTGCATAGTGGCCTGTTGGATTTCCAGCTGGGTAGTCAGGAGCTCTCTTTGATGGATCTCATTTTTAATTTCGATCTCATTCAGATATTCTTTCTTACGCTGTCTGTAATTCCTGATATAAATAGCAATAGCCACTACAAACATGACAAAGAATATATTAAATAAAATAATCGTAATTAAGAGTTCTGTTTTCCCCATATGAATGAAATTGAAAATAAGATATACATTGCGGCTCCTGAAACCTGAAAGTACACGAAATATAAATCCCAGATCTCTCTATACTGCCACAGGAGAGAAGTAAATGTCATAAGTGGAAGAGTTCCGATATAGAAAAGGGTAACTCCCAGGTTGATGTAAAACATTTTATTCTTACTGAAATTTAAAATTTCCGAAGAATTTACCTGTTTATAATATTCCATGATAACGAGAATCATTAAAAGGAGGCAGCCCAGCGTATAGTTAAACGGGAAAACCACCTTTTTGGCTACCGGGAAAAATAAGGCAGTGGGAATAAACGAAAAGAGATAAATGGCGGTAAATGTATAAAACAGTTTCGTGCTTTTCAGCGATTGTTTAGCATACAGCCAATAGAAGAATATAAATTGCAGTGGAATGACAAAATAATTGTAAAATTTTACTCTGTGTATTCCAAGCGTCTGTTCGCCCCATTTTACAGATGATTCACATAAAAAGATAACAATGAGATACAACGCCAGATATTTCCAGTATTGTTTTTTTATACGATTGAAATAAATAACAGATGTAAAGGCGGAAAATCCTTCCGCCCAGTACATGAATTCTGAAAATATTTTTTGAAGTTCAGTCATTGTGTTTTTAGATAAAACAATGTTTTTTACTTAGTATTGATTTAAAATCCTTCGGCAAATGAATTACCCGGAGGAATCAGAAAACCCTGATTTTCTGCAATGGAGTTTTCATCACTTCTTTGCATGCGGTTTAAAGCTATGGATCTGGACTCACCGTCAACAGCTGATATCGGCTTAAAATCACAATCGTGAATTTCACCGTTCTCATCCTCTTTTTTCAGAGTGGGCACCATCACCAATGTATGCTTTTCAGCATATTCTTTGGCTACAGGATGAGACGCCATAATTTCCCAGTTTTCAGATTTAGGATAAGCTGCATAATAGAATCTTATTCCCAGATCATTTTCAGTAGTCTCAGGATTCATGACGCTGGCCTCCTTTTCTATCGTGGCAATGAAATTTTTTAATTTAGGAAGATCAAACCATATAGAATGAGCATCTGTTATTCCTAAAGTTTCATTGATAGCATTCAGATGATTATTGCGATAATTATCAATCAAAGCCTGAATCAGATTGTTTGACATAGTACCTGAAGGCTCATGCTCGTTAGTAGATTCTTTTCCCATAACTTAGTAGAATAAAAATATTAGTGTATCTGCAAATTTCGCAAAAAAATACGGGAGATAAATTATGAAATATTACGGGATTATACTGTTTATTTTACCGTGATTTTACGGATTGTGAAAAAGTTGCCTTCAAAGAGATTGTTGTGAAAAGGCGATATGAAGAATTTGGGGTGAAATAAAGTGAACCGGAGAAAAAATCTCCGGTTTTTTTTAAATGCACATATTTTTTCTGGGATCTCTGCAGATATTGCCGGCATCACAGCATAGTCCCGGCGGGCACAGCATGTCCATATCACAGCTCATGATCTCGGCCTTTCCGCCTGAGATTTTTTTCAGATCATCTCTTTTTAATTTTTTCATAATAATTTTAGTTTTAACTCATAATTTTTAGCGATGTAAATATATAAACATTTCACATCATGATGATAATTAATAAAAAAATAAGTGCTGTAAATTTCTCTACAGCACTTACTTACAAAAATAATGTATATGAAAAAAACTATTTATTTTTCAGTGGGTCTGAAAACAAGACCGGTTTCTACGAAGTAGTCTAATGTAATTCTGTCCCCATCATTCACATTTCCTGCAAGGATTTCTTTGGAGAGTTTATTAAGTACCTCCTGTTGAATCACTCTTTTTAAAGGTCTTGCTCCAAATGCAGGATCATAACCTTTTTCCATCAGATAATCTACGGCATCCTGAGTGAAAGTCATAATGATATTGCGTTTGGCCAGCATATCATTGAATCCTCTCAACTGATACTGAACGATTTTTCCGATTTCTTTTTTTCTTAAAGGCTGGAACAATACGATCTCGTCAATTCTGTTCAAAAATTCCGGACGCAGGGTTTGTTTTAATAAATCAAAAACATCTTCCTTTGTTTTATCCACAATTTCATCCTGATTTTCTTCAGTGAGATTTTCAAAGTTCTCCTGAATCAGGTGCGAACCTAAATTCGAAGTCATAATGATAATCGAGTTTTTGAAATTCACTACACGGCCTTTATTATCCGTTAAACGTCCGTCATCCAAAACCTGCAGCAATGTGTTGAAAACATCCGGATGTGCCTTTTCAATTTCATCTAAAAGAACCACGGAATAAGGTCTTCTTCTTACCGCTTCAGTTAACTGACCTCCTTCATCATAACCTACATATCCCGGAGGCGCTCCCACTAATCTTGAAACACTATGACGTTCCTGATATTCACTCATATCAATCCTTGTCATATTGTTTTCATCATCGAATAAAAACTCCGCCAGTGCCTTTGCTAGCTCAGTTTTACCTACCCCTGTTGTTCCTAAGAACAAGAAAGATCCGATTGGTTTTTTATCATCACTTAATCCGGCTCTGTTTCTTCTGATCGCATCCGCTACAGCCTGAATCGCTTCATCCTGTCCTACGACTCTGTGGTGAAGTTCAGATTCCAGATTTAATAATTTTTCTCTTTCTGACTGCAGTAACTTGGTTACCGGGATACCGGTCCACTTACCAATAACTTCAGAAATGTTTTCAGCAGTAACCTCTTCTTTGATCAGCTCATTCTGATGGTTTTGCATTTCCAGTTCCACTTTAGCCAGTTCTTCTTCTTTCTCACGAAGCTTTCCGTACTGGATTTCCGCTACTTTGGCATAATCTCCGGATCTTGAAGCTCTTTCTGCTTCCAGTTTCAATGATTCTATATCTTTTTTGATCTGGGTAAGATCTTCACTTTTTTGTTTCTCTTTTAGCCATTTGGCATTGATCTCATTTCTTTGTTCAGAAATTTTGGAAATATCTTCCTTCAGATGATTGATCTTAGTTTCATTACCTTCTCTTGAGATCGCTGCCAGTTCAATTTCCAGTTGCATCAGTCTGCGGTCGAGAACATCCAGCTCTTCCGGCTTCGAATTGATTTCCATTCTCAGTTTGGCAGATGCTTCATCAATAAGGTCTATTGCCTTATCAGGTAGGAATCTGTCAGAAATGTATCTCTGGGACATTTCTACCGCAGCAATGATCGCTTCATCTTTAATTCTTACTTTGTGGTGAGCTTCATATTTATCTTTAATTCCCCGAAGGATGGAAATAGCGGACTCCGTATCCGGTTCTTCTACCATTACCTTCTGGAAACGTCTTTCCAGGGCTTTGTCTTTTTCAAAATATTTTTGATACTCATTCAGCGTGGTAGCTCCAATTGCTCTTAATTCTCCTCTTGCCAAAGCCGGTTTTAAGATATTGGCCGCGTCCATAGCGCCTTCACCGCCTCCTGCACCCACCAGTGTATGGATTTCATCAATGAAAAGAATGATCTGTCCGTCTGATTTGGTGACTTCATTCACTACGGATTTCAGACGTTCTTCAAATTCTCCTTTATATTTTGCTCCGGCGATCAGGGCTCCCATATCCAATGAATATAAAGTTTTATCCATCAGATTTTCAGGAACGTCACCGCTGATAATTCGGTGAGCAATACCTTCTGCGATAGCCGTTTTACCTACTCCCGGTTCTCCGATCAGGATAGGATTGTTTTTTGTTCTTCTGGAAAGGATCTGTAAAACCCTTCTGATTTCTTCATCTCGTCCGATGACAGGGTCCAGTTTTCCTTCGGCTGCTAATTCATTAAAGTTTTTAGCATACTTATTTAAGGACTGGTAGGTTTCTTCCGAGCTTGCAGAAGTAGCCTTACTTCCTTTTCTTAATTCTTTAATTCCACCTTCCAGTAACTTTCGGGTAACACCCATATCTTTCAGCATTTTGGATACTTCAGAATTCGTTTCTAAAAGTGATAACCATAAATGTTCAATGGTTACATATTCGTCACCCATTTTTTTTGCGATGTTGGGAGCATCCAGTAATACTTTGTTTGCCGATTGTGAAAGATAGATGTTTCCTCCCTGTACTTTGGGAAGTTTCTCCAGACTTTCACGGTTGCGCTCTCTTACTAAAGCAGCATCAGCTTCTGATTTTTTTAATAAGAAAGGCGATATATTTTCATCTACCTGAAAAATTCCTTCAAGTATATGTTGAGGTTCGATACTTTGATTGCCTAATTCCATGGCGATCTGTTGAGCTGCCTGGATGGCTTCCTGTGATTTTACAGTATATTGGTTTAAGTTCATATTTTATATATTTTTGGTTTTGATTTCTTCCAAATCTGAATTTATAAAAAACATCAAGAAACTAAATTTTCAGGCTCAGTTTCTTAATGCCATCAATTATTTAATCATTTATTCGATGACTGTATCGCAAAAACTGTTCAATTATTAAATTTACAAAAAAATAGGACAAATTTTCCGAATTTAGTATTTTTAACGTAAAATTAACTTGACAAAATTTCCGGTTCTTATTATTTTCCTTCAAATACATGAACAATACGTCATATCCGGATTGTTGTCGACAGATGGAGTGTAGCACATGAGCCAATGAATGAGTGATTTTTAAAACTTTATCCTTTTTATGATGAAAAAAATAAGACTTTAAATCAGAATAACTATTTTTGCATTTTTACAGATGGAACTTAAAGAAAAACAAAGGAAAATATTAGACGTAGCAGTAGAACTTTTCAAAGAGAAAGGCTATATGGGAAGCTCTGTGAGAGATCTTGCTACTAAGCTTAATATCAAAGCTGCATCTTTGTATGCCCATATCCGTTCAAAAGAAGAAATTTTGGAATGGATCTGCTTTGGTATTGCTCAGGAATTTTTCGATGAACTTCAGGAAGTGAAAAATACAACGGCTGATCCTAAAGAAAAGCTTAATTTATTTCTGGATAAGCATTTATCCGTAGTCCTTAAAAATCGCGATGTTACTCATATTTATTCCATAGAATGGAGGCATCTTGAAGAAAGACTCCCGGAGTTTATAGAGCTTAGAAAAAATTATCAGCAGGAGGTTGAAGAATTGATCTCTGAAATTTATAAGGCTGAAAACTGGGAATTAAAATCACCGTCATTCACTACAAGGTTTATTCTTCATACCCTTAACAATTCCTATTTCTGGTTCAAAAGAAATAGCGATTCTACGGATGAAATTACCGATGAAATAAGAGATAAAATTCTTTTCGGTCTGCTGGGAAATCAAACAGTATAGTCTTTTTAACAAGACAGTATCACTAATCTTTACCGTACTACAGTCTATTTTATACCCCATACATTGTATCAATACATCAGGCTTTCTTATTTAGAACCATTCAAAATATGATAAAAGTCATAAAAATTTTGTCAGGTATCAAAATCTTTTTAAATTTACACCTAACAAATGTTAGTTAGTTTTATGGATTTTTCAGTTGAATATCTGGAGCTGGGTCAGTTGAGACAGCTTCAATCCGACCGGTTAACAAATTTGATGAGTTACCTGTGGGAAAAATCGGAGTTTTATAGAAGGAAATGTAAAGAATCAGGGATATCTCCGCAGGATATAAGGTCGATTGAGGATATTACTAAGCTTCCTATTACTTACAAACAGGATTTGAGGGATCATTATCCGTTTGGATTATTTACGGTTCCTAAAAATGAACTTCAGAGGATTCACTGCTCCAGCGGTACTACAGGAAAACCTACAGTGGTAGGATATACAAAAGAAGACGTAGGTCTTTTCAGTGAAGTGGTGGCAAGATCTTTATATGCAGCAGGGGCCAGACCGGGGATGCAGTTACATAACGCTTACGGATACGGAATTTTTACCGGCGGACTTGGGCTTCATTATGGTGCTGAAATGCTGGGAATGAGTGTTCTTCCTATTTCAGGAGGAATGACGGCCAGACAGGTGGATCTGATTATGGATTTTAAACCGGAAGTTATTTGCTGTTCACCATCATATGCACTGACTATTGCTGATGAATTTGCCAACAGAGGTATTTCAGCAGATGAAATAAGCCTTCGATATGCTGTTTTGGGTTCAGAACCCTGGACGGAAATTATCAGGGGACATATTGAAGAAAGGTTAGGGGTGCATGCGACCAATATTTACGGATTAAGTGAAATCATCGGCCCCGGAGTTTCTATGGAAGATTTTGAGGAAAAAGGAGGTTCCTATATTTGGGAAGATCATTTTTATCCTGAAATTTTAGATCCGGTTACCAAAAAACCGGTTCCGTTTGGAGAAGAAGGAGTGCTGGTTATTACGACTTTAACCAAAAAAGCAATGCCTCTGCTTCGCTACTGGACGAATGATATTACAAGCCTTTATTATGACGGAAATGCAAAGAGAACAATGGTGAAAATGAAACCTATTGTCGGAAGGGCAGATGATATGCTGATCGTAAGAGGAGTCAATGTATATCCCAGTCAGATTGAAGATGCTTTTTCTCATGTAAAAGGAGTTGTTCCTAATTATTATCTGACACCGATTGAAAAAGAACATATGTGTGTCGCATTGGATATCGATATCGAAATTGATGATGACCTTGTAAAATCTCAGAAAATACAGCCCAATACCGATGATTATTTTAATTTTGTCGGAAGCTTTGGAAAAAATATAGAAAACGAAATAAAAAAACGGGTAGGAATCACTACAAAAGTGAAAGTTCATGCCCAGGACAGTTTGCCGAAGTGCGAAGGTGGAAAAATTAATAGAATACTAAAAAAATAATGAATTCATTTTATAAACTTAAAACGGTTAAGGTTCAGAAAGATACGCCGGAAGCGGTGAATGTGGCGGTGGAAATTCCTGAAGAACTGAAAGACAAATTCAGATTCAAACAGGGACAATACCTTAATTTCCGAATGATGATCAACGGAAACGAGGAAAGACGTTCTTACTCTATCTGCAATGCTCCGAGTGAAAAAAGCAATACGCTGGAAGTGTTGGTTAAATTATTGGAAAACGGAAAAGTTTCAGGATATTTCAATGAACACCTTCATATGGATGAAATGCTGGAAGTAATGCCGCCGATGGGTGGTTTCAATACTTCTTATCATCCTACCAATGTAAAAACTTATGTTGGTCTGGCTGCGGGAAGCGGAATTTCCCCTGTTTTATCCAATATCAAGGAAAGCCTTTATCAGGAACCGAATTCAAACGCTTATCTGTTCTATAGTAACAGAAGTATGAATCACGTGATGAAAAAAGCTGAAATCGATAAACTGGTGGAACGTTTTAACGGAAGACTGAAAGTAATTTATTTAGTAAGCCGTGAAAAACATGAGGATCCGGTTTTTGAAGGAAGAATTTCTCCTGAAAAATTAGATCTGCTGTTTGAAAGATATGCGGATATTGATGTAAAAGAAGCTACTTATTTCATTTGCGGTCCATCAGAAATGATCAAAGGAATTGCAGATTATTTGAAAAAGGATAAAAAAGTACCGGCTATACAAGTATTATTTGAATACTTCACTGCTCCTGACGAAGAAAATACGGAGGAAATGAGTGATGAATTCAAAGCGATTGCCAATATTGAAAGTATGGTAACGGTGATCATTGATGATGATGAATATTCATTCCACCTTAATTCCAAAAAAGAGAGTATCTTAGATAAAGCATTGAAAGACAATCTTCCTGTACCTTTTGCTTGCAAAGGAGGAGTTTGTTGTACGTGTAAAGCGGAAGTTTTAGAAGGAGAGGTTTTTATGGAGAAAAACTACGCACTTACCGAAGATGAAGTAGCCAGAGGTTACGTTCTTACCTGTCAATGTCACCCGACAACGAATGTGGTGATGCTTAATTATGATGTTTAAAAATTAATGTAACAATGTAACAATTTACCAGTGCAACAATCATTGGTACATTGCTAGACTGATGCATTGCTAAATTGAAAAAATTATGGACTTAGAAAAATTTGTTCAATACGTTCACGAAGAAAATAAAGTAGAACCAAAAGATGTAATGCCTGATGATTACAGAAAATTACTGGTTCGTCAGATTTCACAGCATGCCCATTCTGAAATTGTAGGAATGCTGCCGGAAGCCAACTGGATTTCCAGAGCACCTTCATTGAGAAGAAAAATGGCTCTTTTGGCTAAAGTTCAGGATGAGGCAGGACATGGTTTATACCTTTATTCTGCTACTGAAACACTAGGAGATGGAAGTATCCGTGCAGACAGAGATGCTACTTATGATGATATGCTGGAAGGAAAAGCTAAATATTCAAGTATCTTCAACTACCCAACATTAAGCTGGGCTGATATTGGTGCCATTGGGTGGTTGGTTGATGGAGCAGCCATAATGAACCAAGTAATGTTGATGGGGAACTCCTATGGACCTTATTCAAGAGCGATGGTGAAGATTTGTAAAGAAGAATCTTTTCACCAAAGACAAGGATATGAGATTTTAATGGCACTTTGTCGTGGTACCAAGCAGCAGAAAGAAATGGCTCAGGCTTCGTTAAATCGTTTCTGGTGGCCGGCTTTAATGATGTTTGGACCAAACGATGACAGCTCACCAAACTCCAAGATCTCTATGAATTACAGAGTAAAAAGAGAAAGTAACGACAGCCTTCGTCAGAGATTTATTGATGTTACGGTTTCTCAAGCTGAATTCCTGGGATTAACGATTCCGGATAAAGACCTGAAATGGAACGAGGAAAGACAGCATTATGATTTCGGAGAACTTCCCTGGGATGAATTCATGGCCATTTTAAAAGGAAACGGACCCTGCAATAAAAAGCGTATCGAAACCAAAAGAAAAGCACAGAGAGAAAATTCCTGGGTAAAAGAAGCGGCGATAGCTTTTGCAGAGAAACAACAAAAAGAAGTAATATAATTTTCAAATTAATTATGGCAAATTTAGATATGTGGGAAGTGTTTATTCAAACTAAACCGGGATTATCTCACAAACACGTTGGAATTGTACAAGCGCCAACAGCAGAAATGGCTTTACAGAACGCAAGAGACGTGTATACAAGAAGAAAAGAAGGAACTTCTGTCTGGGTGGTTCCTAGTAAATATATAGTGACTTCGGAAGGAGTGGATAAAGAAGCTTTCTTTGATCCTGCTGATGATAAACTATATCGTCATCCAACTTTCTACGAGATTCCAAACGACGTAAAAAATATGTAATTAATCAGGATTTTAAGATATGAGCATCTCAGATGCTAGACTTTTTTGTCAATCTGAAATCTGAAATCTACTAAACAATGAACCCATTATATAATTATTTATTAAAACTAGCAGACGACAGTTTCATTATGGGACAGCGTTTGTCTGCATGGTGTGGTGAAGGGCCCTATCTGGAGGAAGATATTGCATTGACAAACATCGCGTTGGATGAATTAGGTCAGGCAAATAACTTGTATGTGTATGCTTCACGAGTAATCGACAACGGTAAAAGTGAAGACGATATCGCATTCTTAAGATATGAACACGAATATATCAATGCACACTGGACAGAACTTCCTAATGAAGATTATGCACAGACTATTCTTAAAGTCTATGTTTTCTCCGTGTATCAGAAACTGATGTATGAAGCATTGTCTCATTCTGCGGATGAAGAATTGTCTGCCATTGCACAGAAATCACTTAAAGAAGTAAGATATCACTATACCCATGCTTCTTCATGGATGAAGATCTTTGCTCAGGGAACAGAAGAGAGCCGTGAACGTCTGATTAATGCGATAGAAAATATCTGGGAGTATACTAAAGGATTATTTGCTAAGTCGGAAGGCGAAGATGATCTGGCCGTTTTGAATATTGTTCCAAATGTTGATGAACTTTACAAAGAGTTTATAGCCATTACGGAGAAGGATTTCCAAAGCTTCGGATTGGAATATCCAACGAATCCGTTTATGCAGCCAAAATCAAGAACAGGATATCATACCGAGTATTTCGGATTTATTCTTTGTGAGCTTCAGTACATGCAGAGAGCATATCCTGGATGTACGTGGTAAATTGGTGCATTTTTAAATGAAAAATCCTTTAGAAATATTAGAAATGGTTCCTGATCCGGAAATTCCGGTAATCAACATTGTTGAATTAGGTATTGTAAGAGAGGCGAAAGTGACAGGTGAGACTTCTGTTGAAGTGACGATAACCCCTACTTATTCTGCCTGCCCTGCGATGTTTACCATTGAGGAAGACATCATGAAGATCATGAAGGAAAACGGATGGGATGCCAAAGTAGTCACCAAGATGTTTCCGATCTGGACAACAGATTGGTTAACGGATGAAGCGAGAGAGAAACTTCGGGTATACGGAATCACACCTCCTGAAAAAGGAGCAGACGAACATCATATCGGGAAACCGAAAAAATGTCCGCGTTGTGGCTCTGAGCATACCAAACAGATCAGCAGATTCGGGTCTACATTGTGTAAGGCTTCTTACCAATGCCTAGACTGCCTGGAACCTTTTGATTATTTTAAATGCCACTAAAATTAAGGTAATACTATGACAATGTATCAGTTTGCCTATTTGTTTGGTGCAGCATTATAATTGTTAGATTGGTAGACTGGTAGATTGTTACATTATAACTAAATTAGGGGAATAAAATCATAAAAATCAAAACTATGTATACACAACTCGATATTGAAACGCATTTTGACGGGAAACTCAAAATCGCTTATCTTAATCAGCCGGAAACAATGAACGCCCTTACAAAGCCGGCTCTGTCAGATCTGAAAGACTTTGTAAAGGAATGTAGCAATGATGAGACGGTAAGATGCGTTGCCATTTCCGGAAGAGGAAGAGCATTTTGTTCCGGCCAGAATCTGGATGAAGCCTTTGTTACAGGTAAAGAGCACCATGATCATGATATCATCAGAAAAATTGTGGTAGATTATTACAATCCTTTAGTTACTGAAATTACACATTGTAAAAAACCTGTTATTGCATTGGTAAACGGACCAGCGGTAGGAGCAGGAGCTATGCTGGCTCTGATCTGTGATTTCGTACTGGCCAACAACAAAGCGTATTTTGCTCAGGCATTTTCAAATATCGGATTGATTCCTGATACAGGAGGAACTTATTTCTTACCGAAGCTTTTAGGTAGACAGCTGGCAAACTATTTGGCCTTTACCGGTAAAAAATTATCTGCTGAAGAATCCAAATCTTACGGTCTTGTTGCTGAAGTTTTCACTGAAGAAGAGTTCGGGCCCAAGTCAATGGAAATTCTTGAGAAAATGGCTAATATGCCAACCGCAGCCCTGAAGCTGACGAAAAAAGCATTTGCCCATTCTTACACCAATACCCTGAAAGAACAATTGGAACTGGAAGGAGATCTTCAGCAGGAAGCTGCAGAAACAGAAGACTTCATAGAAGGTGTAAATGCCTTTTTACAAAAAAGAAAACCTGATTATAAAGGAAGGTAAAATCCGTATTAATGTATTCCTGTACAATGTATTAATGATTGTACAGGAGTACATTTTACATTAATACATTGTACAGATAAAAATGAATATCGGAATTATCGGGGCAGGAACCATGGGGGTAGGAATTGCCCAGGTTGCTGCAACTGCAGGATGCAAAGTCGTCTTATTTGATGCGAATGCTCCACAAATTGATAAAGCCCTCTCAGGCTTAGAAAAAACACTTCAGAAGCTGGCTGAGAAAGGTAAGATTTCTCAGGAAAAAGCGACAGAAATCAGAAATAATATCGTTAAAGGAGAAGCCTTACAGGATTTAAAAGATTCTGAACTGGTTATCGAAGCGATTATTGAAAACAAAGACATTAAAACGAAAGTTTTTACCGAACTTGAAACCTACGTTTCAGAAAACTGTATCATCAGTTCCAATACCTCATCCATTTCTATTACCTCTTTGGGCGCAGAACTAAAGAAACCGGAGCGTTTCATCGGGATCCATTTCTTTAATCCCGCTCCGCTGATGCCTTTAGTAGAAGTGATTCCTTCTTTATTAACAGAAAAAACATTAGCAGATAAAATTTACAGCCTCATGAAAGAATGGGGGAAAATACCTGTTATTGCCAAAGATATTCCGGGCTTTATTGTCAACAGAATTGCCCGCCCTTATTATGGTGAAGGATTAAGAATTGTGGAAGAAAATAGGGCCACACCGGAACAGGTAGATGAAGCTATGAGAACACTCGGGAATTTTAAAATGGGACCTTTTGAATTAATGGATCTTATCGGAGTGGATGTAAACTTTGCCGTAACAACTACTGTCTACAAAGACTATTTCTACGATCCGAAATATAAACCGTCCTTACTCCAGCAAAGAATGGCAGAAGCGAAACTTCACGGCCGAAAAACCGGAAAAGGGTTCTATGATTACACGGAAGGTGCCGAGAAACCAGCTGCTGAAAAAAATGATACACTGTATCAGCAGATCTTTTTAAGAATCATTTCCATGCTGATTAATGAGGCTGTTGAAGCCAAAAGATTAGGCATTGCCAATGATGAAGATATCGAACTGGCCATGCAGAAAGGAGTAAACTATCCGAAAGGATTATTAAGCTGGGGAAAAGAAATCGGATATTCAAAAATATCGGAAACCCTGCAAAACCTTTACGGGGAATATCAGGAAGAACGATACAGACAGAGCCCGTTATTGAGAAAATTATAATTGATGAGTCGCTAATTTATTTTATAATGAGCAGATCAAGAAGAAAAACTCCAATAACTGGAGTTACCACTGCGGATACCGAAAAAGAAAATAAGCGAAAAGCCAACAGAAAATTAAGAAGGTTGAATAGAATTAAAATTCATAAAGGAGATTTTAATTTGTTTCAAGTAAGAGAAATATCAAATGTATGGGAGTTTGATAAGGATGGTAAACATTACTTAAAAGATCCTGTTAAAAGATATTTAACAAAATAATAAAGAAAATAGAGATCGTATTTTCATGAATATAGAGGAATTCAGAGCGGAGCTGGAAACGAGGCTTTTAATAGAGAAAGAATATTTAATTCAGGAAGCTTCTTCTGTGAATGATGAGGAAAGACTCGAATTACTCGGGAAGTTTAATGAGAAATACAGGACGTTAATCAATAGATTGGCGAATGAAAACGGGATAGATTTACAAGCTTCATATGAAACTGAAAATTCATCTGGTGCCGGAAGTCTTTCATATGAACAAATCATCCTGGGTAAAACCATGAGTGTGTATGATAGGTTATCAGACGAACTCTATGAAGAAATAATAAACGTATAGAAATGAATCCGAGACAAGTCGCAGATTATATGCTCAATCAGGATTATTTTTCCCAATGGATGAATATCAGAATGATTGAAGTAAAAGAGAATTATTGTTTAATTGAAATGCCTGTTAAAAAGGAAATGCTGAACGGGCTTAAAACAGTGCATGGAGGTGTAACTTTTGCTTTCGCAGATTCAGCACTCGCATTTTCATCCAATAATACAGGGGATGCTGCCGTGGCTTTAAACTGTGTTATTAATTTTACCAAAGCAGGAAAAGAAGGGGATCTCTTCAGAGCAGAAAGTATTTTGGTGAATGATACCAGAAAAACAGCAGTTTACGATATTAAAATTACCAACCAGCATAATGAGCTGATTGCCAAGTTTGTCGGAACAGTTTATAAAATCGGGAAAAAAGTGATCGAGTTATAAAATACCGGCCAACCACCAGATTAATCAAAATGAGAAAAATATTTTTATTGCTTTTCGGAATTTCAACCTTGCTGACGAGTGCTCAGCAGAAAGAGAACGAAGCTTTGAAAAAAGAGCTCGATGGGATTATGAAGGTGGATCAGGGATATAGAATGCTTTTTGATTCCGGGATAAGTCCGGAAAAAAAAGATCGGTTATTGGCAGAACTGAATATTGACAAAGAAGAGTTTGAAAAGAAAAGCTGGAAATTGGTTGCTGAGCATGATAGTATAAACATGCAGAAGATTGAACACATTATCTCTCAATACGGCTATCCTGGTAAAACACTCGTAGGAGAACCTACAAATCAGGCAGCATGGTATGTAATTCAGCATTCGAAAAATATTGGAAAATATCTGCCTCTTATCAAAGAAGCGGGCAAAAAGAATGAAATTCCGTTGATATGGGTTGCCATGATGGAAGACCGATATCTGATGTATGAGAATAAAGAGCAGATCTACGGAACACAGGGAAAGGGTGAAATGACCAAAGATAAAGAAGGAAAACAGATTTTTATCAGTTTTATATGGCCTATCCGGGATCCCCAAAATGTTAACAAAAGAAGAAAAGAAGCAGGATTTGATTCTACCGTTGAAGAAAATGCCAAAAGAATGTTTGGAAAAGATTTCCAATATGAGCCTTATACATTGAAGCAAGTCTTAGAATTAAGAAATAAAAATAAATAGAAAAGCTAATGAGATCACTTTCAAAAGATCTCATTCTCAAATTTTCAAATTACAATTATGAACAACGTATACATTATAGACTATGTCAGAACTCCCATCTCAAAATTACAGGGAGGTTTATCAGAAGTAAGAGCAGATGATCTGGCAGCCATTGTAATCAAAGAAGTAGTTGCCAGAAACCCTAATGTTCCTGTTGAAGAAATCGAAGACGTTATTTTCGGATGTGCCAATCAGGCAGGTGAGGATAACAGAAACGTAGCCAGAATGGGACTTTTGCTGGCAGGACTTCCCTATACAATCGGAGGTGAAACTGTTAATAGACTTTGTGCATCGGGAATGTCTGCCGTAGCTAATGCATTCCGTTCCATTGCTGCCGGAGAAGGTGAAATTTATATTGCCGGCGGAGTAGAGCATATGACCCGTTCTCCATATGTCATGTCAAAACCAAGTGCTGCTTTCGGAAGAGACAGCCAGATGTATGATACCACTTTCGGATGGCGTTTTATCAATCCGAAAATGAAAGAAATGTATGGCGTTGACGGAATGGGAGAAACTGCTGAAAACTTAGCAGATATGCATCAGATCAACAGGGAAGATCAGGATAAGTTTGCACTCTGGTCTCAGCAAAAAGCTACAAAAGCACAGCAAAGCGGAAGACTGGCAGAAGAAATCGTAAAGGTTGAAATTCCACAGAGAAAAGGCGATCCTGTTATTTTTGAAAAAGATGAGTTTATTAAACCAACATCTTCTATGGAAGGGTTAGGAAAACTTCGTCCTGCATTCAGAAAAGAAGGAACTGTAACAGCCGGAAATGCTTCAGGAATGAATGATGGAGCTGCTGCCCTGATTTTGGCAAGTGAAGAAGCTGTAAAAAAATATGGTCTTACCCCAAAAGCTAAAATTTTAGGTTCTTCCGTAGCAGGAGTAGAACCGAGAATTATGGGAATCGGACCGGTAGAAGCAACTCAGAAATTATTGAAAAGATTGAATCTTTCTCTCGAGGATATAGACATCATTGAACTCAATGAGGCGTTCGCAGCACAGGCACTTGCAGTGACAAGAAGCTTAGGATTGAAAGATGATGATGCAAGAATAAATCCAAACGGAGGTGCTATTGCTATTGGTCACCCACTGGGAGTTTCCGGAGCCAGAATTATTGGTTCTGCAGCCATGGAACTTCAGAAGCAGGATAAAAAATATGCATTGTGTACGCTTTGTATCGGAGTGGGACAGGGATATGCAATGGTCATTGAAAAAGTATAACTCATTTAACAAGAAATCAGATTTCAGATGTTAGACTGTAGAAGGTCTGATACCTGAAATCTAAAATCCAATAAATATGAACATCTACTCATACCACGGAATCCGTCCCATCATAAAACCTTCTGCCTATATTCATCCGCAGGCGGTGATTATAGGGAATGTAGAAATAGGTGAAGAAGTATATATAGGTCCGAATGCTGTAATACGCGGAGACTGGGGAAAAATTATCATTAAAGACGGAGCCAATGTACAGGAAAACTGTACGCTTCATGTCTTTCCGAATATTGAGACTATTCTGGAAGAATCTGCTCATATCGGCCACGGCGCGATCATCCATTCCGGGCATATTGGAAAAAATTGTTTGATCGGAATGAATTCTGTCGTGATGGACAAAGCCTATATCGGAGACGAAAGTATTGTCGGTGCACTGGCTTTTGTTCCTGCCAACTTCAGATGTGAGCCCAGAAAACTGATTGTTGGGAGCCCCGCAAAAATTATCCGTGATGTTTCTGATGAAATGATCCATTGGAAAACAGAAGGAACCAAATTGTATCAGGAATTGGCAAGGGAAGGAAAAGAAGCCATTTTACCTTGCGAACCATTTACCGAATATGTTCAGCAGACTCCTACAAAAATTGTGGATTACAGTATTTGGGATGATGTAAAATAAAAAATATTGTAGTTGTCTAAACCTTATAGGTTTTTAAAACCTATAAGGTTTGAACACACCAAAATAAGCACAAAATGAAAAATAAATGGGTAATAATACAGACAGTTTTGAGTGCGGGTATGTCTATCACATATATTCCCACGCTAATGGAAAAGATTTGATTTTCCGTGAAGAAGAAAATTATCAGTACTTTTTAAATAAATTATTGAAGTATATTACCCCTGTTGCGGATATTTATGCTTATTGTTTATTACCAAATCATTTTCATTTACTGGTAAGATTTAAAGAAGTTAATGAAAATGACCATAAGTATTTTATGAAACCTTTTAGTAATCTATTGAATGCTTATGCTAAAGCCTATAACAAAAGATATAATAGGAGAGGTGCTCTTTTTCTTGACTTTTTGAAACGTAAAAAAGTTAATGATGAAAAGTATCTGACTAAGGTGGTTCATTATATTCATAACAATCCCATAAATCATGGTTTTGTAAATGATATTAACCAATGGAAATACACATCATACAGTTCATATACTAATTTATCTAAGCCTAGTAAATTAGAGAGAATGCAAGTGATGGAGTATTTTGATACAACAGAAGGTTTTATTCAATATCATACTTCTAATGTAGAATATGATTTTATGGATTTAGAATAAAAATTTCTAAAACTAAACTTGAAGATAAAAATTAAATATGATTAAGAAAATTGCTCTTGTATGCAGCATGATGTTGGCGGTAAACTATACAGTTTCAGCACAGACTGTTACTACAAAACCGCTTACGATAGGAGAAGTGAGGACTATTAAGTCTAAAACATTGAATGAGGAAAGAACATTAAACATCTATCTTCCTCAGAATTTTGATAAAGCAAAAGCTTACCCAATTATCTATCTTTTGGATGGAAGTATGAATGAAGATTTTATCCATGTTTCAGGATTGGTGCAGTTCTTTAATCAGATGTATTCCATGCCAGAGACCATTGTGGTGGGAATTGCCAATATAGACAGGAAAAGAGATTTTACTTTTCATACAGATTTAAAAGATCTGCAGAAAGACTATCCTACAACAGGACATTCTGATAAATTTCTTACTTTTTTTGAAAAAGAACTGAAGCCTTATGTGGAAAGTCAGTTTAAAACAACAGATAAATATCTGTTTGGACAATCTCTTGGAGGGCTTTTAGCAACAGAGATTTTATTGAAAAAGCCTGAAATGTTCAATAATTATTTTATCATCAGCCCAAGTTTATGGTGGGATGATGAAAGCCTTTTAAAGCAAGCACCGCAATTACTTTCAAAATCTGGAGATACTAAAAAATTCGTTTATGTTTCTGTTGGAAAAGGAGAACATCCAGTAATGGTAAAAGACGCGCAAGATCTTTATGATGTTTTGAAAAAAGCAGGAAAAAAAAACTGGACAGTAGAATATAAAATGATGGAAACAGACAACCATGCCACTATTCTTCACAGAAGCTTATACGAAGGATTATTGAAATTGTTTCCGTATCAGGAACCGAAATAAATTATAAGTGTAACAATATACCACTGTAAAAATGTAACAATTATTTTCATGCCGAATGCAAGAGGTATTTATTGGAAAACTGTTAGATGGATACATTGTTAAATTAAATTCTATATGGAAAAATTAAAAAATTATATCTACGGACAATGGGTGGAGGGTACCGGAACAGGAATTCCTTTGTACAACGCCGTTACAGGAGAACAGGTAGCTGTTTCTGATACAGAAGGGCTTAATTTTGAACAAGCACTGGATTATGGTAGAACAGTAGGATATAAAAACCTTTCTTCAATGACTTTCTACGATCGCGGTGAGATGCTGAAAAAAGTAGCGCTTTACCTGTTAGAAAGAAAGAAAAAATATTACGAATTATCTTATAAAACAGGAGCTACCCATGTTGATTCATGGGTGGATATTGAAGGAGGTTTCGGAACTTTCTTTACCTACTCGGGACTGGCGAAAAGAATGCTTCCCAATACTCCGTTCTGGGTAGATGGTGATACGCAGAAGATTTCTGCTAACGGAACTTTCCTGGGAACTCATATCTTAACACCAAGCGAAGGGGTTTCTGTACAGATCAACGCTTACAACTTTCCTGTTTGGGGAATGTTGGAAAAGTTATCCACATCATTGTTGGCAGGAGTGCCGTCGATTGTGAAACCGTCTCCATTCGGATCATATCTTACCAATGCCGTGTTTCAGGATATGATTGAAAGCGGAATTTTACCGGAAGGAGCCATCCAGCTGGTATGTGGAGAACCCGGAAATATTCTGAATTATGTACAGGATGGAGATTCTGTGCTATTCACAGGTTCCGCACATACAGGGCGTAAATTGAAATCACTTCCGTCTGTTGCGGGAAATGCCGTTCGTTTTAATATGGAAGCAGATTCGTTGAACTGTTCCATCCTTGGATTAGAAGCAAAACCGGGAACTCCCGAATTTGACTTATTCATTAAAGAAGTCCGTAATGAGATGACCACAAAAGCTGGTCAGAAATGTACAGCAATCAGAAGGATTATTGTTCCTGAACATTTCATCGGGGATGTACAGAATGCTTTATCCAAAGCTTTAGATCAGACAAAGATCGGAAACCCGCTAAGCAGAGAAACTAAAATGGGCTCTTTGGTTGGAAAACAGCAATATGATGAGGTGCTGAGAAAAGTAAATATGCTGAAAGCAGAAACAGAGCTTGTGTACGACGGAAAGCAGGAGCTTGTAGATGCAGATTATGAAAAAGGAGCATTTATGAGTCCAAAGCTATTCCTGAACGATAAGCCATTCGAAAAAAATATCTCTCATGATGTAGAAGCTTTCGGGCCGGTATCTACATTAATGCCTTATAAAGATGCTGAAGAAGCGGCAGCTTTGGCAAAAAGAGGAAAAGGAAGTTTGGTGGGATCTATTATTTCTCATGATGAAAACTTTATTGCGGAGACTTCATGGAAAATGGCTTCTCAGCACGGAAGAATCTTTGTCCTAAACAGAGACAATGCAAAAGAAAGTACAGGACACGGCTCGCCACTTCCGACATTAATGCACGGAGGACCAGGTAGAGCAGGTGGTGGTGAAGAAATGGGAGGTCTGAGCGGTCTTCATTTCTTCTTGCAGAAAACAGCCATTCAGGGGTCGCCGGATGTTCTGAAAGCGATTACTAAAATTTATCAACAAGGAGCAGAGAAAAAATTCTCGGACAAGCATCCTTTTCAAAAATATTTTGAAGAAGTTGAGGTCGGAGACTCATTAGAAACTGCCGGAAGAACAGTAACAGATGCTGATATTGTCAACTTTTCAAACGTTTCATGGGATCATTTCTATGCCCATACGGATGCTACAAGTTTATCGGGAACTATCTTTGATAAGACCGTAGCTCACGGATATTTTATCCTTTCGGCGGCAGCAGGATTATTTGTATCAGGAAAAAAAGGACCTGTTATTGCCAACTATGGACTGGAAGAATGCAGCTTCTTCAAACCTGTATATGCAGGAGATACTATTACGGTGTATTTGACTGCCAAAGAAAAAATCAACAGAGGCGTAAAAGGAAGAAATATTCCTTCCGGTGTGGTGAAGTGGCTTGTTGAAGTTGTCAACCAAAGAGATGAGGTCGTTTGCGTAGCTACGATTTTAACCTTGGTCGCCAAACAATCTCCTTTCATTGATCTGAATGTGAAAAATGTACAGAAAATATTGAGCGGATTGACAGAAAATACACCTTCTCAATGGGGTAAAATGTCACCACAACAAATGATTGAACATCTTAATCAGGCACTATTGGTAAGTCTGGGAGAGCCTGAAGCAGAAAAATGTTTTACTCCGGAAGAACATCTGGAAAAATGGCAGGATTCTCTTTACAACCACAGAGCAATGCCTAAAGAATTTACAGCTCCGTTCCTTCCGCAGGATGGTTCACTTCCGGAACTTATCCACAAAAATCTGGAAACCGCAAAACAATCATTCATCGATAACCTGAAGAAATTTGTGATCTATTACAAAGAAAATCCGCAGGCAGAACATATGAATTACGTTTTTGGGAAACTGAATAAAGAAATGTGGGAACTGATGCACAAAAAACATTTTACGCATCACTTTGAACAGTTTGGATTGATTTAATTCCAAAATAAAATTTAAATGTAAAGTCCCTTTCACTGAATGGGACTTTTTCATTTCTACCATCTGCCATACCCTGTCAGGACTTTGAACCCTGACAAGCATGAGGACAGACTAAGCAGGCTGTCCGGTCAATTAAAATAATATTTCAGGTTTAAATTTTTATTAAATCCTGATAACTTCCTTTTTCCGTGTTCCGGTTTTCATCTCAAAATACTATCTTTAAACTTCAATCATAAAATAAAAAATCATGAATGAAAGCTGGATGAAACAATGGGGAGAACTAAAAGACGTTCTTATTTCTCCTGTCGATATTGAAACATATTTTACTTCCGATGAAATTATGGAGCAAAAAATGGAGGTTATGGAAATAGGAAATGTTTCGCTGCCTTCAGGAAAAGTAATCGTTAGAGATCCTCTGGCCTATCTTAACCAGGAGGAACAACCTTATTTTACCGAAGTGCCTAAAGGAAACTTCCCCGTAACGATTGCCGTAGCCAAGCTTGAAGACTGGGGAGATCGATATGCCGCTGTAAAAGTAGAATTTACCAAAGAGAAGCCGGTTATTTACCGGGAAGCATTAATAGGGATTGAAAATATTGAAAATGCCAATGAAGACGAATTTTTTGGATTTAATGTTGATGCCGGTTTAGGTTGTATTACCGACCCTGAAGTAGTTCCCTATGTAGATAAGTTTATTGCAGAACTGGAGGTGGATAATATTTATGATGATTATTTTGCAGAGCTATTTGCAAAAAACTATAAAGAAAACCCTAGAAACCAGAGGGATTTAGGAGACTGGATTAGCTGGAAAGTTCCGAATACGGAGTATTATATTCCCATTTTTGCCAGCGGAGTGGGAGACGGCGTATATCCGGTTTACTTTGCGTATGATAAACAGGATCAGCTGTGTGGTTTATATATTCATTTTATAGATATTGAATTAGAGTTCTCAGCATATGATGAAGACGAGGATGATGAGCTTCTTGACTAAGGAATTAAAATAATTTTAATGAATAAAACTTTTGCTGATCAGGTCATTGCTTTCAATAAAAATCTGAAGTATTCCGGAGCGCTTCCGGAAGGTTTTGATGTACTGAATCCGTATCTGGATAACCCTGAGACCATGACAGTCATGCAAAAGTTTTATCATAAGTATTATAATGATTCAAACAGGAGAAAATTCATTATAGGAATTAACCCCAGCCGGAACGGAGCCGGTGTTACGGGAGTTCCGTTTACCGATACCAAAAGACTGGAAAGTGTATGCGGAATCAAAATGGAATCCGCTCATACCCATGAAGTATCTTCAGTTTTTGTATATGATATGATTGCGGACTATGGCGGCGCAGATCTTTTCTATAAAGATGTTTATATCAATTCCCCGTTTCCTCTGGCCATTGTAAGGAAAACGAAAACCGGTTTGCTTAATGCCAATTATTATGATGACAGAAAGTTGTTTGATGCCGTAAAAGATTTTATGATAGCGTCTTTAAAACAACACATCAGTCTTAATCTGGATACCTCCGAAGTCTTTATCCTGGGAAAAAAGAATGCCGATTTTATTTCAAAACTGAATAAAGAGGCAAAATTATTTGATATCATGACTGTCCTTGAACATCCAAGGTATATCCAGCAATACAAATCGAAAGAAAAACAGGGGTTCATTGATAAATATATTCTGGCGCTGAAAAAATAAAAATCCCCTGGTTATTAATAACCAGAGGATGATCATTCATGTATTAGAATCTTTATAGAAATGATTTGCGGAGCGTATAAAAAAATTATTTTTTAATCACTTTAGTAGTTCCAGAAGAGGTTTTGACAAAATAAACTCCCTGAGGTAATTCCGAAATATCCATCTCGTTTATCCCTTTTTTCACCGGTATGTTTTTTAACATTTTACCGTCCTGACTGTAAATCTGAGCCTCTGAAGCCCGATCTGCCTGAATGGTAAATGGCCCGTTGGTTGGATTGGGATAAATACCCTGATCTTTTTTTATGTTTTTAGTTTCTGATGTTCCCAGTACAATGTTGCTGTCCTTTACCCATGTAAAAGCATCCAGCCCAATGTAATAATAGTTGCCTCCTAAAGTAAGTTGCAGCTGGTCGATAACAATATTCGAATAATTCTGCCCGTTAAGATTGGTTAAATCAATAAGAGTATATCCGTTTGTACTGCCAAGGTTGGTTGCAAAGCCAGTGGTCTTTGTGGAGGTAAATTTGGTCACGCCACTTAATTTTCCTGTTACAGTCAATGTTCCTGAAGTATTCGGATTAGAAAACCGGTCTGCTACATATACCCAGAAACGGTTTACTTTAAATAGGTTGGAAGTTGTCTTAATACTAAAGGAAGCGGATGCGGGGCCTACCCCTGCGGTATTATCAATATACCGGTTGTCATTGGCTGTTCCGCTCCATCCTGTATTGGGGAAATTCACGATAACAAACGTGGAAACATGCGAGATAATATTGAAAGTGACTCCGTTATCCGTAAAGCTGCTACTTCCCGGAGATTCAGTTTCAAAAGTCTCTGTACTGGTCTGCCCAAATGAAAAAATTGAAATGAGCAGACTACACATAATAAAAAAGGTAGTGCTTTTCATGATTTCTGTTTTAAATTTAGAGGTTGATAAAGTTTAATCTCGTGGAGGGTAAATACCTTCTGCGCAGATGATATAGTTGAGTCCCAGATAGGGAGGCATATTGTTCATCGGAATACTTTGCCCCGTAAATGAGATGGCTTTGGAATTAATAGTGGTGTCAGGATCCGCATCTATAAAGCTTGGAACCGGATCAAAATTTCTGCCGTTAGGGATTCCTGAAATAGCGAGCGATGAGTTGGCTGAAGGAGTGACGCTGTTTGCGTTCTGGTTTTTTACTTTAAGCTGGAACCCTGCTCCGATACTTGGCAGGTTTGTGGCCAGAATAGTGTTTTGGGTGGTTCCTGAAACAATACCTAAAGGGTAGTTTTCATTAGTACTCACACTTCCTGCTCCAAGAGCCATTCTTCCTTTAAGGTTAGGAAGGGCAAATGTGGTTCTTCCGTCGCCGCCATAAGTGGTTCCTAAAATAGAAAATAATGCGGAGTTACTAGCAATACTAAGTAATCTTCCATCGCAGAACATCCAGCCTCTAGGGGCAAAGTTGCCTGCAAATAACTTTACAATTCCAATGTATTCTTCCATGGTCAATAAATTTTTCAGTTTAAATTTTCCTACTCTTTTTTCCGGCTTTTCGGAGACTGCCGTTGGTTTTAATTAGCTAGGTCAAAGGAACGATATATTAGAAGTTGGAAGTAGAGTAGAAAATACCAAATTTTACCATCCGTATTTCTACGTAGTGGCAGGAAAAAAAGAAGTTTTAAAAATATAATTTATCAGCTTTAAGTTTCTCTGAACGAGCTGTATTTCGTATTTTTGTGAGAATCCAATTAAAATAAAAATGAACGAATTCGTAGCATCAGAAATTACAAATAATATTGCCGAAATTACTTTCGGAACACCAAAAAGTAACTCCCTTCCGGGAGCCGTTTTAGAAAAATTAGCCCAAACCATTTTAGAAGAAGGGGCTAAAGATGAGGTAAAGGCTATACTGGTAAAAAGTGAAGGTGAAAAAGCATTTTGTGCAGGGGCAAGCTTTGACGAGCTTTTAGCAATTGACGAGCTGGAGGCCTCTACGAAATTTTTTGGTGGTTTTGCCAAGGTTTTAAATGCGATGAGAAACTGCGGAAAAATTGTCGTAGTAAGAGTTCAGGGAAAAACAACAGGAGGAGGAGTTGGAATTGCATGTGGCGCCGATTATTGTTTTGCAACTAAAGATTCTGCATTGGCACTCACTGAAATTAACCTGGGTATTGGCCCTTTTGTAATTGGTCCGTATGTAGAAAGAAAAATAGGAAAATCACAGTTTTCCGCTATGGCTATTGATGCTGATTTCAGATCGGCAGACTGGGCAGAGCAACACAATATTTACCATTCCGTTTCAGACAGTATACAGGAAATGGATGAACAGCTCGGGAAATTTTTACAGACGCTGGCTTCAAGAAGCAGCGAGGCATTAGCCCTGATTAAAAAAGTTTCATGGGAAGGGACAGATCATTTCAATGAATTGATGCCGGCAAGAATTCATATGAGCGCAAGTCTGATTCTGGAAGATTCTGCCAAGAAAAATATACAGGCAATTAAAGAAAGATTAAGAGTTAAATAATTTCATATTTTTTTAAGATATAAAGCCATTGATTTAGTTCAATGGCTTTTTTTGTTGATTTTTATTTTGATAATTTGTTATTATTTTAACGTTTTTTAATATAAATATTTTTCTTTTTTAAGTGAGTTATTTATTTATGTTAATATTTTTAACATAAAAACGCTTATTAACTAAATATTATTATATCATTATGTATTTTTTCATTAAATGAAGTTTTTTATTGTTTTTTAATAATATTTAATACATATATTTGCGATCACACTGTTAAATTTAGTTAAATATGAGAATGAAGTTATTAATGAGTACTGCTGTGATGTTCTTTATCGGGGGGCATCTGGTGGAAGCTCAAAAAGTAAAGCGCGATACCACGTCCTCGGAGACCAAGATCGATGAGGTAGTGGTGGTTGCCTACGGAAGCCAGAAAAAGGAAACTTTGGTGGGTTCCAATACCGAAATTAAAGCAAAACAATTTGCAGATCGTCCCATATCAAGTATCGGACAGGCAATTGACGGAGCAAGTGCCGGTGTTAAGGTAAGTACCGGTACCGGCCAGCCCGGGAGTTCGCCAAGTATTCAGATTCGTGGAATAGGTTCTTACGGAATTACTACCCAACCCTTATACGTAGTAGACGGAACGGTATATACCGGATCTCTGGCAGCGATTAATCCTAGTGATATCGCTTCTTTCAATATCCTGAAAGATGCTGCATCCACTTCACTTTATGGTTCTGCCGCTGCCAATGGGGTGATTTTAATTACCACAAAATCAGGTAAAAAAGGAAAAGATTCTTTTAATTTCAATATGAGTACCGGTGCCGTAGGACGTGCAATTCCTGAATATGACCGGGTAAACGCTTATCAGTATTATCCTTTGATTTGGGAGGCGTTGAGAAACGGAAGAATGACATCAGTTCCTGGTACATCACTTGCAGATGCCAATGCTTATGCTTCTGCACAGCTGATTCCCGGAGTTCTGAAAACAAATATTTTTAATGTTGCCGATAATCAATTGGTTATCGACGGGATCTTAAATCCCAACGCCCAAATGAAATATACCGATTTGGATTGGCAGAAACCATTGATAAAAACCGGATTCAGACATAATTATGAGTTGAATTACAGTGGCGGAAGCAATACGACTACTTATTTTACTTCAGTAGGGTATACCAATGAGACAGGATATCTTATCAAATCGGATTTTGAAAGATTTACGGCAAGATTAAAACTAGATTCCCAGGTTAAAAGCTGGATGAAATTAGGAACCAGTATCAGTGGTGTGGCTTCTAATGGAAACAACTCCGTTGAAGGCGTAGATAATAATTCTGCCTATATCAATCCATACAGATGGACAAGAACAATGGGACCTATTTACAGCCCTTATGCACACGATCCTAAAACATTTGCCAATCTGTATGATAACGCAGGAAATATAATGTACGATGCGGGAAGTGCAAGAGGAGCTGATGCCGCTGCAGGAAGAAATGTTATTCAGGAAACCCTTCTGAATAAAGATCTTTCTAAGAACTATTATATCATTTCAAGAGCTTATGCTGAATTTAAAGTAGATCCTTATCTTACATTGACTACTAATGTCGGGTATGACATAAGAAATAACAGACGAAGCACTTATGGTAATAAAATTATCGGGGACGCGGCACCCGGAGGGTCAGCTGAAAAATACAGTTTTACTGAGCAGACTTTTACATGGAACCAGCTCCTGAATTATAAAAGAAAATTCGGTAACCATAATTTCGAATACCTTTTAGGACATGAGAACTATAAGTTTACTTATGAATATCTGTATGGCTATAAAAAAGGACAGACTGTAGATGATAATGATGAACTGATCAACTTTGTAACACCTGCCTCACTTACTTCACGTACAGATAATTACAGAAAAGAAAGTGTATTCTCAAGATTGAATTATGATTATAAATCAAAATATTTACTTTCAGGATCCATTCGTTGGGATGCTTCTTCAAGATTCAGTAAAGATGTAAGATGGGCGTCATTCTGGTCTGTGGGTGCAGGTTGGAGAGTGAAAGGAGAAGATTTCTTAACCAACTCCAGTCTTATCAGTGATTTGAAACTTAGAGCTTCTTACGGTCAGGTAGGGAATGACAGAACAGACAGTTACTATATGTATAAAAGTACCTATAACCTGGGCTATAACAATGCTCAGGAGCCTGGAATACTTTTTGGCTTTTTAGCTGATCCTTCTATTACCTGGGAAACAAATAAACAGACAGATCTCGGGATAGATTTCGGATTCTTTAATAACAGAATTAGCGGGTCTGTAGAATACTACAACAGAATTACTTCAGATTTGATTTTCCCTGTTCCTATTCCGGTATCTTCAGGAGTTCCTGATAATACAATCAATAGAAATATCGGAACCATGTACAATCGCGGATTTGAATTCACTGTAAATGCTGATGTTATCAGAACCCCAAGTTTTACATGGAGTTTAAATGTAAATGCTTCAACCCTTAAAAATCAAATCACAGCACTTTCAGACGGAATCTCTGAGTTTATCAACGGAACGAAGAAGATTTCAGTAGGACATTCTGTTTATGATTATTGGTTAAGACAATGGTATGGAGTGGATCCGGCAGACGGTGCCCCTCTGTTTTTAGTAGCTGATGCCTATGCTAATACAACAGCTTCAGATATCAGAACGATAAATAATACTAAAGTAACTACCAATTTTAATAAAGCTAAGTATGATTATTCGGGTACGGCGATTCCTGATCTTTTCGGTAGCTTCGGAACATCAATCAGCTATAAGCAATGGTCTTTCTCTGCCATGTTTACTTACCAGCTGGGAGGCAAAACTTATGACTCCAACTATGCAGCGCTTATGTCCAGTTATTCTCAGGGAGGAGCTTTAAGCACGGATATTCTGAACAGATGGACGACTCCGGGGCAGGTGACGGATGTACCGGCACTCAATTCGTCAACCTATACAAGTTCGAATGCAGCTTCTTCAAGATGGCTTGTAAGCTCGGATTTCATTACATTCAGACAAGCTACTTTAAGCTATAGTTTCAGTCCGGAAATTTTATCTCAGCTTGGATTATCAGGGCTAAAGATTCTGGTTTCAGGTGAAAACTTATGGAGTAAGACAGCCAGAAAAGGTTTAGAACCCGCTCAGGCATTTAACGGAACAACTACCAACAGATATACTCCGGCAAGAATTGTTACTATAGGATTCAACGTATCATTTTAAAAATTAAGTATGAAAAATATGAAAAAGCAATATATAAAATGGGCTGTAGTACTTTCATCAGTCTTCACAACAATGGTATCATGTCAAAGTGACTATCTGGAAACAGACCCTACCACAGCAGTTTCTGAAGATGCAGCCTATTCAAGCGCATCTAATCTGGCTGCCATTATCAACGGAATGCATAGAGATATGTATTACAGACAAAATGACAGCCAGGGGCAAAACGGAGAAGGAGGAATTATGATTATGATGGATGCTCTTGCCGATGACCTCGTATTTCCTTCTACCGGAAATGGATGGTACATTACAACAGTCAGATGGCAGGATCAGGTGAATGAAAACGGATCGAATGATTTTTATCCGTATCAGTTCTATTATGCTCTTATCAGAAATGCCAATCTGGTTATCGCCAATGGACCTAAAGTTCCGGTGGTAGATGCTTCAGACGCCGGTACCATTAAGGTGGCTATAGGAGAAGCTTACGCATTCAGAGCATTCTGTTATTATATGCTGGTTCAGATCTATGGAAAAAGGTATGTGCCGGGTACGGTGAACAGCCAGCTCGGGGTTCCTCTAAGATTAGCGGCTAATGAAGCACCATTAGCCAGAAATACAGTCGAAGAAGTATATACCCAGATTAACAGCGACCTGAATGAAGCTGCGTCGAGACTTGCAGGAAGTAAGAGAGCTACAAAATCACATTTTGATGATAAAGTGATTTTGGGATTAAAAGCCAGAATAGCTTTGACACAAGGAAATTATACGGAGGCTGTAGCAGCTGCTAAGTCTGCTCGCGTAGGGTTTAATCTGATGGATAATGCTGCATATACTGCAGGATTTAATAACCTGGCAGGAAATAATGAATGGATGTGGGGGGCTACTATTATTGCAGACCAGGGAGATTCGTTCTCGAATTTTGGGGCGTATATGTCCAGAAATTTTAATTCCACCAATATCCGTCAGTCTCCTAAAGCGATTAATAACAAGTTATTCCTGTTGTTTCCTTCTACGGATATAAGAACTAAGAATTTTGATCCTACCGGAGCTCATACTGCATTGGGATTGCCTTCTACTTATGCTAAGTTTCCTTATACAAGTCAGAAATTCCTTGCTGCCAGTCAGGCAGACAGCAGGGTAGATGTTCCTTATATGAGAGCTGCGGAAATGTACCTTATTGAGGCAGAAGCCTTGGCAAGGCTCGGAAATGAAGCTGATTCAAAGGTAGCTTTCAACCTGTTTACGAAAAACAGAAACCCTTCTTATACCGGAAGTGTAAATACCGGTGCTGCTTATCTTACGGAAATTCTTAACAGCAGAAGACTAGAATTATGGGGTGAAGGTTTCAGATTCTTAGACCTGAAGAGACTTAATCAGGGATTAGACAGAACGGGAGCCAATCATTCTTCAGTTGTTACCAATAACGTGATGACAGTTGCCAATACAGATCCGCGATGGGAATTCCTGATTCCGAGAGCTGAGATTAATGCTAATCCTCTGATTGTTCAGAACCCATTATAAATATATCACATAAACAGATTTTAATAATAATAAGATGAGGCCTCTGCTTTTTAGCAGGGGTCTCTTTTTATGAAACTAATTCTGTTCCGGGGTGATGAGATTCCGGAAATATTTTTAGAATATTAATTGCAGATTTCAATATTTATTTTAACTTTGTAATTCAAAGTTCTTTTTATGGATGCGAAAAACTATCACGAAGATTTATCTCATATACGTTCTATGATGGAGCGATCTTCCCGATTCATTTCTTTAAGCGGATTATCCGGAGTAGTAGCAGGAGTCACAGCTCTTCTGGGCGCCGGATATGTATACTATGCTATGGAAAGAGAAAAAGTGAGCTATATAAGCGGAAACAGAATTGCATATACATCCTCTTTGGTTCAGGAATTGATCTTGACAGGTATTATTGTTCTGATTATAGCGGTCTTCAGCGGTTATATTTTTACCGCCAATAAAAGTAAAAAGAAAGGATTGAAAATATGGGATGCCACAACAAAACGTCTTTTGGTAACTTTTGCTGTTCCATTGGCAGCCGGTGGACTTTTCTGCGGAGCACTTATCATCCATGAACTTTTCGTCTGGATAGCTCCTGTAACATTGATTTTTTATGGGCTGGCTTTAGTAGGTGCAGAACGATATACGCTTCCGGATGTAAAATATCTGGGATACTGCGAAATGGCGTTGGGATTAATTGCTGCATTTATTTTAGGGTGGGGATTGTTCTTCTGGTCTGTAGGATTCGGGGTTTTGCATATTGTTTACGGCCTTATTATGCACAAAAAATATAAATAAACTAAATTTGCAATTCTTTACCATTTAGATTCTGCAATCTGTAGCCTGAAACAGACAGCTTATGACCGTATTATGATAAAAATAAATCAACTCAATAAAGAATTTGAAAGCCGTGTAAGACTGGGAATTATGTCCGTTCTTATGGTAAACGACTGGGTTGATTTCTCGGAAATGAAAAGTTTGCTGGAAATCACGGACGGTAATCTTGCGAGCCATAGTAATGCATTGGAAAAAGCGGGGTATATTGAAGTAAAGAAAGAATTTGTAGGAAAAAAACCTAAAACATCGTATCGCGTCACGCAAAGTGGAAGACAGGCATTTACCGAACATCTGGATGCACTCGAAAAATTATTGGGACGATAAGTTCTGTATTTTTTTAAAATTTTACTTTGTAATTCAAAGTTCTTTGTATTTGTGAATGTTGGAAATGCTACTTTTTTAAATGAATTCAAACTTGAATAAATAATGAAAGATCAAAACATTGGAAAAATAGTCTTTGGACTTCGTTTTTTGCCGGGAAGTATAGCTCTCTTCGGATATAATTACGAAAGTCTTTAATCCTTCAGCTTCAGATGTGTACTTCAAAGCAAGAGGAATTTTGATGATCAGCATTCCAACGCCGTTATGCTTTAATACGACTTAATCTTAACTAAAAATAATTCTGCGATGAAAAAAATACGCGTTCAGTTTCTGCTTTTTGTGTATGATAAAACCCAAAAGCTTTACAGGAAATATTGTAAAAAGAAAAAAAGACAATGGCAGTTTAATGAGAGGCAGCTGCTAGAATTCAAAGAAGACTCCTTAGGAAGAAAACTTGGGGAGTTTTATAAAAAACACGGATTTTCAATGATTCCCAAAATGGAAAATCATGATGTCCACCACCTGATCACAGGCTGCGGAACCAGCTTTGAAGACGAAATAGCCATGCAGTATCTTCTGCTGGGAAACGGTAAGCTCAATGCCCATCTTCTGGCTGCAGTCATATTAGGAACATTCATTCTCCCTGAGTATGGTAAAATGTATATCAAGGCCTATAAAAAAGGACAGCATATGCGGGAATTCCACAGGTGGGATTTTGAAGAGCTGCTATGGCAGAACTTTGATCATCTGAATGATTTTATTCAGCAAAAAGAGACTATTGCACTTCATTAAAATATACTGTATGCGAAAAATAAAATTCAGCCGGTTAGGAAAAATAACATTCCTGATTTCTTTTCAGCCGGGAACACTTCCAGAATATTTAAAAAAACAATAAACCGCTACCTATGAAAACACATCATTATATATTCCTTACAACGGCTCTGTTTGCCATTGTATTCTATAATCAGGATATCGGACTGAATCTTGGAATTCTGGGAATTGTTTATGCAGTGCTGACCCTGTTTAAAACTTCCGGAAAAAATAGAACGAAAACGCTGTACATCCTTTTGACAACCTCTGTTGTTTCGAGCCTGGCTTTTGCCTGGTACGGAGATTTTTCTTCTTTTCTGGCGGAAGTAAGCTCTCTTCTCCTTTTGGCTTATATTTCCGGAAACAGAAAACTTAAAATCCTTTTTCTGATTCCTGTTTTTGTGGTCAACTGCTGTACCTCGTTCTGTCGATTTTTCGATTTTGACCGATGGATTCCTACAAGAAAATTTCCCGGATTCTGGCAGAAGACCCTTGCTTTTATTTTGATTCCTTTGGTATTGTTATCTGTTTTTTTCGGAATCTACTCTGTGGTAAGCAATCATTTTGCTGCTCTTTTTACAGATTATGAACTGGATATCAATCTGTGGCAGTTGTTCTATCTCTCCGTACTCGGCTTTTTTATAGCCTTTAATTACTGGAATTATGCCGTTGAAAAAATCATATATAAAAACAATCATTTTTTAGACAATGATTTCAGCGAAGCTTCTAAAATTCAGAAACCTACCTATTCTTTTCTTGATCTTGACTCGGAAAGAATAAGCGGCGTTATTTCTTTCTTCTCACTGAATATTTTACTGATCTTTTTTATCATCACATACAATTATGAACAGTTTTATGAAATATCAAAAACACCGATACAGCTTTCAGAAGAAACACATGAAAGGGTAAATGCGGTTATTATGTCTATTATGATGGCTATTCTGGTGATTATGTTCTATTTTAAAGGTGGCTTTAATTTTGATCCTAAGGCTGGTCTTATAAGAATTTTGGCTAAGATCTGGATTTTCCTGAATGCCGTACTTGTATTATCAGCTGCTTTGAAAAATTATGAATATATTGTTCACTACGCCTTTACTTATAAAAGACTTGGGGTCTTTGCTTTTTTACTGTTAGCTATGATTGGATTAATACTTACGTATATTAAAATTCAAAAGAAAAAAAGAAATGCATTCCTGTTCAATTCAATGACCTGGTTTCTGTACGGAACAGTCCTTGCCTGCAGTTATATCAACTGGGGTGGTTCTATCACATCTCAGAATATGAAACGGAAAGACTTCGTTATCAATTATCATTTGAATGCCGTCAGGTTCAGTGAGAAAGCTTTGCTCAGATATGCAGAAGAAAAAAATAATCAAAAGCTTAAAAAAGAAATATTACATAAAATTAATGAAGAAAAAAACAAAACAATACTCTCTAAAATTATTTATTATCAGACTATTAAATAATATTACGGTTGTGGGAGCAGAATCAAAAAAGATAAATAATAACAAGACTTGGAACAATTTTAGCATTTAAAAGATCTGACTTCTAACAGAATGTTTCCTTGAAGCAATCTTAAAATTAATTATTATGAAAAAAAGCTTATTGCTAATTCCATTGATTATCTTTTCGTGTAAAAAAGAGCCGGCAATCGCCAGCGTACCGGATAAAGACTCCACAGTGGTAACAGAAATGCCGGATTCAGCGGTGAAAGCTGATTCTGCAGCATTGAGAAAAAAAGACTCTATTATTAATAATGCTCCCGCCACAAAAGAAGTTTTACGTAAAGGGGTGATGAGAAGCGTAAAAGATGGACAAATCATAAGAACTGCAGATGCATCCCAGCTTCCTTTCACATTGGGAGAAGAATTTAAAAACGACGGTCAGGAGCTGATTTTGAAACTCACGAATTATGATCAGCCTCATCTCAAAGCAAAAATTTCAACAAAAGAGAAAGATTTTAATATCCGTTTTAATCAGATTAAATTACCGAATGGAGATTATGACGGGCCTTTCAGTAGAGATATTACCTATGATATTCCGGGGAAGGGTGAAGTGTGGCTCATTATCGGAAAAAGTAATATGGCTTCAGGGAATACAAAAGGTCATTTCACTGTAAATGTAGAGTAGGGCTTTTAATTTGGTATAATTTCTGCAAACTAAACCTAAAGTAAATTTAATATTATGAAAAATATAGTTCTAACAGCAATGGCAGCTTCAGCTGTACTGGTAAGCTGCGGAACCGTACAGTCACTGGTTCAGAATACTTTTCCATACACGGCTAATGTTTTAGTTTCTACAGGAGTACCTGCTGATAAAGAAGTTTCTTCTACATCTACAGCTACCAATGTACAGACATGGTTTGGTGGAAATAATAATGCCAAGATTAAGGATGTAAGAATTTCTGATGCCAAAATATCCGTAGTATCACCTTCAGGAGGAAATTTAAACGCTTTCAAATCCGTTAAAATTTATGTTTCTTCCAGCGGGACAAAAGAAAGACTTGTTGCCTCCCGTTCTAATATTTCTACCAATTCGTCCGGCTTAAACCTAGATCTGAATGATACAGGTTTTTTAGATGATATCGTAAAAAGCTCAGGACTTACTGTAAGAACTGTTTATGAACTGAAAAATCAAACCACCTCAGACATGAACATTAAAGTAGCACTTAATTTCAGCAGCGTGCCTGCGAATTAGTTTTTATAAAAGTTTATTATATAAAACTCCTTTCAGTTTACTGAAAGGAGTTTTTGTTGTATTAGAGTTTGGTGAATTTTTCTACCAGTCTTCGCTGGCCTTCATTAATGTTGATGAGGTATTGACCTGGAGGAAGTTGTTCGATATTAATTTTTTCATCCGGAGAAACGGAGTTTTTTATAACAGATCTTCCGTACATATTGATGATTTCAATCTCTAATTTCTTGCTTTCAATAGTTTTGATCGCTATATAACCGGTACTCGGGTTAGGATAGATTTTAGCTTCTAAAGCAGGTAATGCCTGAGTCTGAGCCGAAAATTTACTTTCCAGCTGTAATATGGCATTTTTTACATTCGGAAGAGGGCCTATCTTCTTATTGGTATCAGTTCCGCCCTGAGGAATTCCCGTAGAAACCAGAAGGTTTTTCATGGCAGCAGGCGTTAAATACTGTCCTGTTGTCTGACGGTAATATGACTGAAGTAATACCGCAGCAGAAGCTACCGTAGGAGTCGCTGAGCTCGTTCCGCTGAAATAATTATACGTTCTGTTGTCATCATTATCATATTTCTGATAAGATCCGTATCCGGCTGCCAGAACGCTGCTTCCCCATCCCTGTACATCGACCCTGTTTCCATAAGTACTGAAACTTAGTTTTGAATGGGTGGTATTGGGAGAACCTGCACCTACAATAATGGCACCACTGTTCCCCCTTCCTCTGTAAGCCGCATAGAAAGGATCATCGAGATCCTGATTCCCGTTACCTGCTGCTGCAATAATGATAATTCCGGAATCCGTTGCTGCTTTTGTCAGATCCCAGATTACACTGTCATATTCAGCAGGGCAGTATTGCCCGTCTTTTCCTCCCGTCTGCATTTCATACAAAATAATATCTCCCGCCTGAGATGCATTGATAGATCTGCTTACTGCGGCGGCTCTGTTATAACCAACGGTGGTCCACTCCATAAAACCTTTGATTTCCGAAGCATTATAAACAGCACCCGTAAGCCCGATATTATCTTTTACAGATCCCAGTATGCTGACTACTGCAGTTCCGTGATCGCGGTAGTTGTTACCGGATAAACCGGCATTGGGAGAATAACCGGGTTCTAATTGTATTGAATTTTGATTCGCCAGCATTTCATGGGTTTTATAAAAACCATATTCCACATCCCGGATGCGGATGTTCTGGCCTGTAATTCCTCTGGACCATGCATATTTTGCATTGATCCCCGGATTATCGTTGAGGTAGGTCTGCAGGTTTTCCATATCCGGAGTGGCAACAAACCGGCTAGTGAATGGAGGTTCTACAGGAACAGCACTCATTACGGAAACATATTCTACCTCAGGAAATCTTTCAAGGACCTGGATAATCTTTGTTGTTGCCTCATGACTCTGCACAGGAAAATCAGCTTTAAAAATTCTTTTAAGTTTCTGAACAGACTCTCCCGAATTACCGTTGGCTTTACTGCTCTCCGTCAGTTCGGCGATTTTTTTATCCGTAAAACCCAGATCATAGGTAAATGAAATCCCGTTTTCTATGCTGAATCTTTCAAACTCAGGATTTTTGCTGAAAGCTGCCTTTTCTGAGTTGATATTTTTTGAAAAACAGACATAGATAAGTGTATTTTCCCGATGGCCGGACTGGCCGTAAGAAAGGAAAAAACAAAACATAAAAACTACTAGAAGATTGATTTTTGTTTTCATATTATTTTTGTTAAATGGTTGTGGATCAGTTTGTGATATTTCAAAAATAGCAATAAAATGAAAACAAATCACATTTTTGTGAGTTTATTCTGAAAAAATAAAAATCTATGATTGATGTAAATACCTTAAACCATTTTGGTGAAAACATTTCAGACATTTACGCTTGAAAATAAAAAATACCTTTCATTGATATTGAAAGGTATTTCTTATGTTAGTTTGGATAAAGACTTAAGAATCCTCAAACCAGCTTTCTTTAATTTTGTGATAAAAGATTTTCTTTTTATTCAGGATCTGATATTCAATGCCAATACTATCTTTACTTACGTTGACAAGTTTTGCCTTCTGAATGGGCTGTTTATCAGCAGTAACAGGACTTGTGGAAGGCAGCTGTAAAACATCTTCAGCAATATCGGAATAGGAGGTTCTGCTGATTTGTTTTTCAAAAATTCCCTCATTTCTGTAAACTGTTATTTTGGGGTTATATAAAGGTCCGGGACGGCCTCTGTCTATCCGGTACTGATCATTAAGCTGAATGCGCTGATAGCTGCCTATAGTGGAAAAATAATGAACCATACCGAAAAACGGAATCATCATTGGCAGGATGCTCAGAATGATGATAGCGAGGAGCAGAAAAAAGTAAACTCTGACAGCTTTTTTTTTCCAGAACCAGATGATAATAAAGATGGTCATTGCCAGCCAAAACCAGTTGATGATTTTATCAGAATAATAGCCGGAATAACTGTATTTATTTAAGTTTAGAATGACTTCACTCAGGAATATCAATGTTACGGCAAGATAGCCTATAATTATATTTTTGCTTTTCATCTGTTCTTTAGCCTAGCTTTTTGTAATGGAGTCCATTACAATTGTAACCGGTCCGTCATTGATTAAGGATACTTTCATATCGGCACCGAAGATTCCGCTTTCGGTCTTTAATCCTGATTTTGCCATTTCTTCTTTGAAATAGTCAAAAAGAGGAACTGCTTTATCAGGTTTAGCCGCTTTTATAAAAGAAGGCCGGTTGCCTTTTTTATAATCTGCAATCAATGTAAACTGGCTGATGCAAAGGATTTCTCCCGAAATATCCTTTACCGAAAGATTGAGTTTGTCATCTTCATCTCCAAAGATTCTGAGGTTCAATGTCTTTTGTATAAGCCAGTCTGCATCTGTCTTTTCGTCATTCTCATCAATGCCTACCAATAGCATCAGGCCTTTTCCGATTTCTCCGACGGTTTTTCCGTCTACTTTTACACTGGCTTCAGAAACCCTTTGTATTACGATCTTCATGGGTTGTTTTAATAGTAAATATTTAAAATTTTTGTGGCGGAATTATAGTTGTAAGGATACGTTTTAGGAGGAAGAGAGGTCTTTGCACCTGATTCCGGCTGTCCTGTTCTTAAGATCCATCTTGTATTATCCTTAGGGCATAGAATGGCAATATTGTCTTTCACTTCAAGAGTGGTGTTGTTATCCGGACAGATATGAGGCGCATTCCGGTCATATACTTTGAAAGAATCTCCCACCCGGACAACGATTAATCCTCTTGTTCCGGACTGCTGTTCATTAACGTAAATCCAGCCGTTGTCATAGTTGATGGCATTGTATGCCGGCAGGTTCAGATTTAGACTCACGTTGATTGGGTTATTGGGAAAGCAGTTCACGGTATCTTCTCTGCTTCCGCAAGAGTTGATGTATAAGCTGCTGAAAATCAATGATATGAAAATGAATGATATTGAAAAAGTTTTTTTCATTTCAATTTAAATTTTTATATATTTGTAAAAATTAAACGATTATAACACGAAAACATTGTCCGGCAAATGTCGGATTATTTTTTTATACTAAAACTAAATTTTGAAAATTATGGCAAGCTATGTAACCAAGGAGGGACTAGGGAAAATGAAAGCTGAGCTGGAACAGTTGGAAACTGTGGAAAGACCAAAAATTACTCAGCAGATCGCGGAAGCAAGAGACAAAGGAGATTTGTCTGAAAATGCAGAATATGATGCGGCTAAAGAGGCTCAGGGAATGCTTGAAATGAGAATTTCCAAGCTGAAAGATGTTATTTCTACTTCTAAAATTATAGACGAAAGCCAATTAGATACTTCAAAAGTTTCTATCTTAACGACAGTGAAACTTAAAAATAATGCGACGAAACAAGAGCAGGTATTTACATTGGTGCCGGATAACGAAAGTGATCTTAAAACAGGAAAAATTTCTGTAAACACTCCGATTGCAAAAGGACTTTTAGGAAAAGCGATAGGAGAGACTGCAGAGATTACTTTACCAAACGGAAATAAACTGTCTTTTGAAGTATTGGACATTACCCTATAGTCTGATACCTCTTTCATTCTAACTTCTTTTTCTAACCTTAATTTCTACACAATGAGCACTATATTCACAAAAATCATCAACGGCGAAATTCCCTCTTATATCATTGCTGAGGATGAGAATTTTATCGCATTCTTAGACGCAATGCCTTTGGTGAAAGGACATACCTTGGTAGTCCCTAAAAAAGAAGTGGATTTGATTTTTGATCTTGAAAGTGAAGAATATAAAAACCTTTGGGGATTTGCCCAACAGGTAGCCAAGAAGATCAAAACTGCAATTCCATGTGTCAGAGTAGGAGTAGCGGTAGTAGGATTGGAAGTTCCTCATGCCCACATCCATCTTATCCCTTTAAACAGAATGGAAGACATGAACTTCAGAAATGAAAGATTAAAATTAACGAACGAAGAATATACAGAGATTCAAAACTCAATTATTAATTCTTAAAAAACAGAAAATCGTAAAAAAGTAATTTTTTACGATTTTCTTTAACATATACATTATATATAATTATGAATTCAAACCAGTGTTCTTTCTGCGGAAGAAAAAGAAATGAGGTACAGATGCTGATTTCTGGGCAGAACGGTTTTATTTGTGAAAACTGTATAGAGCAAGCACATGTTATTGTAAAGGATAGTGTTTCCAAAACAGGAGCTTCATCTGCTGCCAGTATGGAAGAACTTAAAAAGCCTAAAGAGATCAAAGAATTCCTTGATCAGTATGTAATCGGGCAGGATCAGGCGAAAAAACAACTTTCTATTGCTGTATACAACCACTATAAGAGATTGCTTCACGCTCAGGATGAGAACAGAGAAGTGGAACTTGAAAAGTCAAATATTATCATGATCGGGGAAACCGGTACAGGAAAAACTCTTCTTGCCAAAACAATTGCAAGAGAACTTAATGTTCCTTTCTGTATCGTGGATGCTACCATTCTTACAGAAGCAGGCTATGTAGGGGAAGATGTTGAAAGTATTCTTTCAAGATTATTGATGGTGGCTGATTATGATGTTGAAAAAGCAGAAAAAGGAATTGTTTTTATCGATGAGATTGATAAGATTGCCAGAAAATCAGATAACCCGAGTATTACCAGAGATGTTTCCGGAGAAGGAGTACAACAGGGATTATTGAAGCTGCTGGAAGGAAGTATTGTAAATGTTCCGCCTCAGGGAGGAAGAAAGCACCCGGATCAGAAATATATTCAGGTAAACACTCAGAATATCCTCTTTATCGCAGGAGGTGCTTTTGACGGGATCAAAGAGATTATCGAAAGAAGAATGAACAAGCAGGCGATAGGCTTCAGCTCTGAAAAAATCAATAAAGTAGATGAAGATGAGTACGTATTAACAAATATTAATGCAATTGATCTTCGTTCTTTCGGATTAATTCCCGAACTTTTGGGAAGGTTTCCAATCATCACTTACCTTGATAAACTCACAAAAGAAACATTGGTAAGAATTATGAAGGAACCTAAAAATTCTATCGTGAATCAATTTGTGGAACTTTTCAAAATGGATGGCGCAGATTTGGTTTTTACGGATGGAGCTATTGAAAAAATTGTTGAAGAAACCATCGAAAAAGGACTGGGAGCAAGAGGGCTCAGAGGGACGACGGAGAAGGTTCTGGAAGACTATATGTTTTCAATCGGAGAAGAAAAAAATATCACCCTTACAGAAGGTAATATTTTGATTAATAGATAAAATGTTTTTTTTTTAAAGAAAAAAATAATACCTTTGCGGGTGAAGATTGTATTAACACACAAATAATTTATACAATGAGAAAAAGTTTATTTGCTATAGGTCTTTTAGCCGTTAGCTATTCTGTTCAGGCGCAGAATGTTTTATGTCACGTAGACACTAACGCTACTATGTATGTGAGCGAAGGCACCCTAGTTTATAGTGGTGGAGGTGTACAAACCAGAGATACAGGTCTTTTGGATGTACACGGAAACGTAATGGTTGTAGGTACAGCCGCGGATGGATTTAAGACCATTGATGCTGCGGGTGCAGATAAAACCAATGGTGGAAATATTATCTTAAGACTGAATACACCGGCAACCTATGCTACTTCTACTTACGGACAACTTTACATTGACGGATTATCCCAATCCAATATTACCGGTGTTGTAAGTAAAGAGTACAGAACAACCAGTCATGGAGGTTCTACAAATCCTAGTTACTATCAGCAGGTAGCTTTGCCTTTCTCTGGCAAAGTATTAAGTACATTATCCACAGAAATTGGTAAGACTTTCGATACAGGAAGATACAGCAATCCAATCCTTAAATGGGATAATACGAATGCTGTATCCAACCACTTTACCAATCTGGCAACGACAACCAGTGATCCTTCAGGATATTATATGCTGAAAGTGACCAATCAGGACTGGAATCCAAGTGCCCCTGCAACAGGTACCGTATTCACTATTAACGGAAAACCATATGCTCCGGTTGCGGCTCCTGTTACCCTTCAGAATGCCGGAAACGTAAGTTTCGGAACGGGAGGGGATAATAACAACGCTTACAGTGAGAAATACAATACATACCTGGATGACAGCTTTGAGTATACTACGACTCCATGGGCCGGAACATTCGGTAAAAATTTCTACCAGTTCGGAAATCCATTCCTGACGAATATTGACTTATCCAATATCGGATATACTGAAGGTCCTAACGGGGACGGTAATGCAGTAAAAACTATCTGGGGAATTGAATACAACCCGGGTACGGTCAATACACTTTCAAATGGTTCAACTTATGCTACAAACAGTAGAGTAGTTACCTTCTTGCCAACAGGCGATGGTGTTGCTCCTGCTGTTGGAGATGTGGATTTGGTAGTGATTAAGCCTATGCAGTCATTCAAAATAAAGTTGAGAGACAATACACCTCAGACTTTAAACTTTAACACGTTAAGAAGATTTAAAGGAACTGCAAGAGCTGCCGGAACACCATATGATGTAACTGCAGCAAGAACTGCCAACAGAAATACCAGCGGAACTGTTAAGCAGCTGGGAGTTATTGGTCTTGATGCTAACCAGAATGAAATTTCAAGAACGTATTATGTCGTTTCCGGATCATCTGTAACAGGCCACCAGACTTCTATCGCAACAACTGTACAGGCTTCTGCAGGTAAGAACATCATCGGTACTTTTGAAGAAGATGTAAACGGAGGTTATGACAATAACTACACCAACTACTGGTTATACATTAACGAAGCTAATGAAAATGATTTCAAAGGTAAGAATGTTAAATTAGTAAACTATTATCAGGATAAAGTTAAATACTACAAATTTGAAGTTAGAGAGAATGCAGAATTGATTCCTGCAGGAGCTCACCAACTCTCTTCAGGTATTGGTTTTTACTATAAAGCTGAAAATGGAAATGTAGTACAGGCTAAACAGGGAGATATTGTTCCTGTAACAAACATAGAAGCTAATCTATATTACGGAGAGCCTAGTACTACTGGTACTTTAGCTGTTAAAGATAAGAAGACATCACCGTCAAGAACATTGGTGGTTTATGATCCTTCCATTACAAATTATATTGTAAGATTTGATCCAAATTGGAAGAAAGCAGATATTGAAGTTTATGATATGAGCGGTAAACTAGTTATTTCTAAGAAAGCTGTTGATACTTCTAGAGATTTTGTAATCGAGCTTAATAACTCTATTAAAAATTCTTATGTAGTAAAAATTGTCTCAGACAAGGGAGAAACTGTTAACACAAAAATCTTAAAATAAATAATATGAAAACTATTAATAAACTAGTATCCGCATTTTTTCTTTTTGCATTAGTATTAGTGCAAGCTGCTCCGCCGATTCCCGGAGGAGGTGGTAATGGAGGTAATGGTACAGGTGCGCCTTCTTCGCCAATTGATATGTATGTATATGTACTGGGTATCGTAGCAGTCGCTCTGATTGTTTACTTTACAAAAAAGTATAAGAACGTAAAAGCATAAAATTTTATTAAAATAATATTAAACTCTCTGATTAATCAGAGAGTTTTTTTATTTTTACTTTATGAAAAAGATTTATATAGTATCTGCGGTTTTAGCCGCATTATCTCTGCAGGCTCAGTTCACTGTTACCATTCAGACTCCGGCGGATTTTAAAGATCAGGACGCTATTCTATATACATTAAATGGGTCAAAGGATATTATTTTTACCAAAGAACAAAGTAAAAATAATGTATGGACTTTTAAATATCCCAGTCATTACATGGGAATGATGAAAGCCTATTTTCCTAATACAAATAATACAATTAATTTCATCTCCGAAAATAAGAATGTCAATGTAAAACTTGATATTCAGAATAATAAAATAAAGGATGTTGTATATCTGGATGAAGCCAATGAGCTGATGAGCAGACAACAGGAAGGATCACAAAAGAAAGAACTTATTCTTCCTGCTCTAACACAGATTAAAGAGTATTATAAGGATAATACAGAGTTTGGGAAGGCATTGAATGCTGAAATCGGAAGACTTTCCGGTACTTCTTCATCTATTGATGCTGTAAACCATCCGTTTATTTCTTATTATAATACAAATTATGCTAAGTTCTTATCCAATTCAGCGGATACTTCTAAAAAAGTGAATCAGGAAGAGGTGATCAACTTTCTTGATAAGTCTAATGATATGCTGGAAAGTTCATCATTATTAAGACCTCTGTTGGTCGCTTATCTTAATTCGGGAGGGAATACAAATGTCACGGCTTCTGTCGATAAACTTTTAGACCGTTTAAAGGTTGAAACACCAAGAGGACAGACTGTTTTATCTGAATTAATAGATATCTTTGATGCGTACTCAATGGATGAGTATAAAACGAAGTATCTGGGCTTGGCCAAAGGCCTTAAATGCACAATTACGGACAGACTGGCCTCTACATTAAAGTCGAATGCCAATGTGGAAATGGGAGCTGCTTTTCCTAACTATAAATTCCAGTCTCCGGTAAACACTAGTGCAAAATCAATTTATGATGTTAAAGCAGATAAAAAAGTAATTGTTTTCTGGTCTTCTACATGCTCTCATTGTGAAAGCGAACTTCCGAAACTTCTTGAAAAATACAATGAGCTGAAAGCTAAAAATATTCAGATTATAGGATTATCTCTGGATGTTGATAAGAATTCTTATACTAAAAGAATTGCTGCTTTCCCATGGATCAATGATTCGGAATTGAGAGGATGGAACAGCTCTTATTCGGAAACCTACAATGTTCATGCAACTCCGACATATTTTATTTTGGATGCTAACAACAAGATAATCAATAAACCAGAGCACGTAGGTGATGTTTTGGAATATTTTAAGCTAAAATAATTTTGGTAGGTAGGAAATATTTTCTATATTTGCACCACCAAAAAGGCGAGGTAGCTCAGTTGGTTAGAGCGCAGGATTCATAACCCTGAGGTCACGGGTTCAATTCCCGTCTTCGCTACAAAAAAAGGAAAAACAATTATTGTTTTTCCTTTTTCTTTTTTATACTGTCTTTAGAATTTCAGTTTCACTATAATGATTAAATGATTCGTTCAGGTGAGAGTATACCCATCAATTAGGTTTTATCCGGATCATCATGCAGATGACACTGTATATAAATAAGTGAAATTTGAAAAATAGTTCCGGAAAAAATACGGATATGAAATAATAAAGAATTTTGTAAATGTAAAGAAATGTCCTATATTTGCACCTTCGAAAAGGCGAGGTAGCTCAGTTGGTTAGAGCGCAGGATTCATAACCCTGAGGTCACGGGTTCAATTCCCGTCTTCGCTACAAAAAAAAGGAAAAGTACATTGTACTTTTCCTTTTTCATTTATAAATGGTTTATTCTAACTTTGATATCCAAGCAGTTTTCTCAGCTGATAGAAGAATCTTTCAATAAGCCTTAAATCTTCAGTTACAATTTCTGCACTCCCTCTAAGCTCCTTGTCGAAGGTAAGGGTTTTATTATAGCTTGTTTTTAATCCTTTTGGTAATATTACATCTACATAATAATTTCCTTTTTCATCGGGAATAAGAGAGATATTCTGTACCTTTCCCTGTACAATACCATATTCCTGGAAACGGTAGTTATCAAGTTTAATCAATACTTTTTCTCCGGGAATAATTTTCCCTGAATTAGCTGCCGGAACAGACATTCTGCCTACTAATTTCTCTTTATTGGCAGGTAGTATAGATAGAATAGGCTCTCCTGCTTTTACAAACTGATTTTCTCCGAAAAACTGCTGAAAGCTGGCAACCCCATCCGTAGAAGAAAAGATAAGATAGCTTTGTTCCCACTGTTTTAAAGATTTCCGCAATTGTTCAAACAACTGTAAGGTTTGGGAAGAATAAGTGATTTTATCTTTTTCTGTATTAATAGCAGCTCCGCTTTTCGTTTTATTCAGATTAGAAATCCCTTCATCCATCTGAGAGATATTGATGTTAATATTTTCAAGATTTTGTTGGGCCTGAAGAAATTTTATTTTTTCATTTTCAAGTTCCATGGAAGAAATTACTCCCTGGCTGAAAAGCTCCTGAGATCGGTGAAAGTTTTTCTTAGTGAGCTCATATTTTGCCTGTTCAAGATTTTTTTGTTGTTTTAAGGTAGCAATTCTTATCTGATATTCTGAAATACTCTGATTAGCTGCAAGGTTTTCGGGAGCATAAGGCTGAAGTCTTGTGAAAAGCTGCTCGTCCTGCAAAGCTTTGGCAAAGCTGTTGTAATCTCCCTGAAGTTCTCCAAGTTTAAATCTTGAAGATGCTGCAAGCGGGAAAGAGCTAAGCTGATTAGGGGTAATGGAATCTACCAGATTCTTTAGCTCCAGAATATCTTTATAACTGGCCGCAGACTGCATCACCATCAGTAGCTGGTTCTTTTTTACGGGCTGATGGTCTTTGATGAATATCTTTTCAACTTTAGAGCTCGTTCTTGCTTCAATTTTTTCAGGTGGGTTTTGAGAGGTTACTATAATAGGAGCCGGAACAAATTCCGGATATTTGATAATGTAACTCATTACCAGAATAAGTAATAAAATAATAAATATAACCGTATTGCCCCAACGTATCATCCAATGTGGAGGCTGGGTCAGAATATCCTGAACGCTTTCTGAGCGAAGTTCTATATTGTCTAAAATGTCTTCTTTCATGTTTTAAAATAATGTTTTGTCAAATATTTCAAAAAAGGATTTTTAATTCTATGAATTTTAATTTCCTAATTCAAGTTGGTTTCTGACAAGCCGGTAATATTCTCCTCTTAAATCTACAAGCTCTGCATGGCTTCCTTCTTCAACTACTTTTCCGTTATCTAATACAATGATTTTATCAGCATGTTTTACTGTTGAAAGTCTGTGAGCAATTACTACCGCTGTTTTTCCTTTAAAGAACTGTTCAAGATTTTCCATAATGATTTTTTCATTGTTAGCATCCAATGCTGAAGTAGCTTCGTCAAATAAAATATATTCCGGGGACTTATATACGGCTCTTGCAATAAAGAGCCTCTGTTTCTGCCCTCCGCTTACTCCTACACCCTCATTTCCTATTTTTGTATTATAGCTAAGAGGCAGGGCTTCTATAAAATCTTTAATGTTAGCAATTTCTACGGCACGTCTTAGCTTTTGTTTATCAATATGATCTTCACCGATAGCAATATTATTGGCGATAGTATCATTGAATACATAACCTTCCTGCATTACTACACCACAGTGGTCTCTCCAGTATCTCGGTGAGATGTTTTTCAGACTTGTGCTTCCGATCCGGATTTCTCCCTGGTCAGGATCATAAAACTTCATTAACAGCTTAAGCAGGGTTGTTTTTCCACTTCCGCTGGCTCCCACAATCGCGGTAGTTTTTTGATAAGGAATGCTAAGAGTAAGATTTTCAAAAACAGGCAGATCTGAACCAATATATCTAAACGTAATATCATTGATCAGAATATCTTTATGAGGAATATCTGTTGCGTAATGTTCATTCTTATCTTCTTCATCATCCTTATCGTGAATCTCGCCCAGCCTTTCCAAAGAAATCTTTGCATCCTGGGTTTGCTTTATGAAATCGATTAACTGAAGCAGGGGGCTGTTAAGTTGTCCTATGATGTATTGTACGGAAAGCATCATCCCTAAAGTAAGATTTCCGCTTAATACTAATTTAGCAGAAAGGAAACTTACCAGGATATCTTTCATTTGATTAATGAAATTTCCTCCTACAGATTGCCATTGCTCTAAGCTTAGAGATTTTATTCTTATTTTAAATAATTTTACCTGTAAAAATTCCCAATCCCATCTTTTTTGTTTTTCGGCATTATGCATTTTGATTTCCTGCATGCCGTTGATGAGTTCGATCACTTTACTCTGTTCCTGAGAAACCTGAGAGAATCTTTTATAATCAAGCTCTTTTCTTTTTTTAAGGAAAAAGGTAATCCATCCAATGTATAAAATGGCGCCTATCAGATAAACAATAAAAAGTCTGTAATCATACAATAATAATACGATACTGAAAATGATAAGGTTCACCAGAGAAAACAGGGTATTCAATGAAGAACTCGTCAAAAGCTGCTCTATTCTGTGATGGTCATTGATTCGCTGCATAATATCTCCTGTCATTCTGGTATCAAAGAAGCTTATGGGAAGCTTCATCAATTTGATAAAGAAATCAGAGATGATAGAGATGTTGATTCTGGCCGAAAGATGGAGCAAAATCCAGCTACGGATGGTCTCAATTCCCATTCTTCCGAGGAAAAGCATTACCTGGGCAAGTAGAACAAGATAGATGAAATTGATATCCTGATTCTGAATACCTACGTCCACAATACTCTGGGTAAGAAACGGAAAGATAAGAGAAAGTAAACTTCCGGCGAGAAGTCCTACAGCGAGCTGGATGACAAGGGACTTATACTTATATAAATACTTTGAAAGAAAAGAAAAACTTGCTTTGCTTTCTTCTGCATCAAACTCTGTCTGAAAAAATGCAGGGGTCGTTTCTAAAATAAGAGCAATTCCTTCTTCTGTGTTTTCATTGGCATTTTCACCAATCCAGAATTTGATAAATTCATCCCGGTTATACGTAATCAGTCCGTAGCTAGGATCTGAAATGTACACTTTATTATTCTTATCGATTTTATAAACAACCACAAAGTGGTTTTTATTCCAATGGACTACACACGGAAGCGGAACTTCTTCTACTAAGGTATTGAAATCAATCTGGACTCCTATAGAGCGGAATCCAAGGTTTTCTGCGGCATCGCTGAGCCCCAAAAGGCTACTCCCTTCGCGCGTGGTTTCAGAAAGTGCACGAATCTGTTGTAATGATATGCTTCTGCCGTAATATTTACTTACTATTCTGAGGCAAGTAGGGCCACAGTCTTTGGCGTCCGGCTGCTTATAAAAAGGAAATTTCTTCAAAACTAATATTCATTATAAAATGTCGTCAACGTATGACGACATTTTTTCTTTATTTCAATATTGTAACTTATAAAATGGCAGATTAAAAATATAACCATTTGTTGCATACATCTATAATGACGTTTTTAGGTGGTTCTGTCCTGGGTTTATCATAGGGCAACCGAGTGTTTTTCTTTAATACCCTTGCATTTTTCATGATCAAAGTTCTTTTAGTTTTCCTACTCTTAAGTTTTTCGGATACCACTTTTATTTTTCCTAAGATAGGGAATTTTTTAATTGAACAAATACTTAATTAAATGTCCTCATCATCGATAAGCTCATCAATAAAAAACTTAATGTCTTCACGGTCGTATTTATCCGGAAACTGATAACCGTTAATAATAAAAACAGGTGTAAAGCTTAGTCCGGCATTCGTATTCTCTTTAGCCATTTCAATTAAAGGATTCAGATTTTCTGAGGTAGGTACCCCTCCGGAAATACCATTTATTTTATTTTCATCTTTTGTTTCGAACCAAAGTTCTACAGCTTTAAGGAAGTCCTTTTCCGGTCTGTTATTATAGATGTATGTGAGATCAGAGATCAGCTGGGTATATTTTTCATGGTTACCCGGAATATAATTAAATCTCATTTGTACCGAGAGATCGTTCGGGTATTTTTCCAAAAGATCTTCCATTAATTTATGGGCGTCTTTACAGAAGCCGCAATAAGGATTAGAAACGATAGAAATACGAAGTTTTGAATCTCTTTTCCCAACTAAAAACGTTTCTGTATCCTGAAATGCTATTTTATCATTAGCCTGAAGCTGGCTCTTGAACAGGTCATAGTTTCTTTTAAATCTAAGATTTTTAGCATTAGACTTTTGAAGACTTTCCTTTTCTTCAAGGAGGTTATTGAAATACAACACCGCAGAAAAAATAAGGGCCCATAATATAACAGTTAATAAAAGAGCTCCAAGGCTAAAAGAAAGATTCTGGAAAAATACAATACTGATGATAAGCTGTGCAGCCAGTACTGAAATAATTAAAAGGCAAATTCTGCAGAATGTCTTTTCGGCAAATGCCTGGATGTATAAGGAGTATCCTATTGCCAGTATGGAAACAAAAGTAAATCCTTTGATGATATAAGCTGTAGCGGGAAGAAATAAACCTAATGCTGCAAGTCCGACAAAATAAATTAATGAAAAATCAGAAAATTTTAAACCCATGATGCTGGTCTTATCCTGCTTGATGATTTTATCGCAGGAGTTTGCCGTTTGAACAACTGATACTCCTCCGCAGATACTTCCGATGACGGCAGATGTATTTCCGAATTTTTGATTAAAAATTTCCATGGAAATGTATACACCCACCAATGATAGCAGATTAAACAGAGCTTCATAGATTTGAAGGCTTACAAAAGAATAAACAGCAATAACGGCAAAAATTAAATAAAGAACCGGCTTAAAGTTAAAAGCCAGCTTATTTTCTGCAGCCTCAGTTTTTTCAAAAAGAAGTACGAAATCAGATGAGTTCTTATAAAGCTCTTCTTTATTGAGCGTTTTCGCTTTTTCAGAATAAACGGAATAGCTGCCTCCTGACTTTTTTACTAATGAAAATGAGTTTTCGACGATGGCAATAAATTCTTCCGGAAGCTCATCCCAATATTCTTTGTCAAGTTCATAGGCATCATTTTTTATTCCCATAAAGTTTAAGGTATCACTGAAGGCTAGTGCTGACGGATAGTTGGGATGGGAATTAAACTGGAAAATAAATTCCTGTTTATCGAGTTTTAGATAGTTAATTAGCTTGTCGAAAATCATATTAATATTTTCATCTAAAATACACAGATGTTTTAAATAAACAAAAATTTTTTTCTTTTATTAGTGAGATATAACAGTGTGTAGGCAGATTTGATTTGAGTTTCAATATTTTGTTTTTTGAAAAACATTTGAAAAATAAACACTTGATACCCATAGGTAGACTTATTTTGAAATAGGGAATCATTTGTTCGGGCATTTTCCGGCGCTGCTTTATTTAAAATATTTTAAAGATAAATTTATATTCTTGTAATATTATCGAGTATTTCTATTGAAAATAGATTATTGATTAATGTATTTGTGATATATGTAGAAAGAAAACTAACTTGAAAATAACAAAATCGAGCTTGAAATTAAGCCAATTAATAGAGTCGTCTTTTTTGAATTATTTGATGTTTAAGTGAAGATAACTCTAATTTTTGAAGCGCGGAAAATTACGGATAACTGGAATATTTTATTTTTAAACAATTGTTTTGTTTTGTGTAGTTTTTACATGTTAAATGTGGTTTTAATGATGTTTTATTATTGAAATGTGTGTTTTAACTATATGGCGATCACCTGTCCTCAAACTCAAAAAAACATAAAAAATCATAAAGTTTTCATAAAGTTTTAAAAAAGGATAAAAATGTTTTTGTATTTATAAAATATATTGTACTTTTACATCGCCTTGAATGAGGGAACAAGTCAAGGTAATAAATTTTTTTTCATCATTTGTGTTTTTAGAATCGTATCGCCTGATACGATTCTTTTTTTGTCTTTATTTTTCGAAATTTAAAAGAAGATCTATGAAGTAAGAATAGGTAACGGAACCTTCCTGCTGGTTAGTTTTCAGGAATAAATTATTAGTGAATCCGAAAAAATCATCCAGCCAGCCCTGATGACTGAAGATAAATGCCTTTTCATAAGCCCGGTCTCTTTTCATAGCTGGAGAATAATTCTTAAGAACCGATTTTACAAACTCAGGATCCTGCTCTGCAATGAACCTTAAAAGACTCTTTAAGGTAAAATACTCCGTGCTGTATCTCAATTCCGGATGAGATGAATGAATGCCGAGTAAATATCCTACAAAATTAGCTTCCTGTTCTCTGGCAAAGCCAAGCTGGTGAGAGCTTTCATGTGCGGTAGTAAAAGGAATAAAAGTAGAAGGTAATTCGGCATTATATTGTGCTTCGGCGGTAAAGGGATTATAGTACCCCAGAATGCCGGTATAATTCATGATATTCTTAAACAGGCTGGGTTTGATTGCTAAAATCTGCGGAGCCTTTTTATCTGATATATATTGAGGTAGTCTGGTCTGCTGACGGAGAATTTCCTGCTGTATGGATTTCAGGTCGGTAATAGCAAAGACACCAGCATGATCTTCTTTGACGAGTTCCCGTGTTGTCTTGCATTTTTCAAGGTATTTCAGCGCTAAAATCTTAGCCTTGGAAACTTCCGGACTTTGTTGGCTGGAAAGCTTTTTAATAATAGGAGTCTGAAAGTAAAGCATTCCCCAAAACACCTGATAGGTAAAATAAAATAGATTGATAATACATAGAATGCTGAGTAGGGAGCTGTTTCTCCTTTTCTTTTTAAATATTCCGGTAACGTGATACAAAAGAAAAATACCCAGTAAAATATAAACGGTATCTCCCGCAGAAAAAGGAAGTCCTCTAAATAAGAGCTGATGGGGTGTTTTTTGAAGTTCAAAGAAACTTTCAAAAAAAGAAATCATCAGTTTTGATTTTGAAAAACTGTAAAATAAAAGAAATTGGGCAAGTAATACACCTGCCCAAAACCTCTTTTTCTTATATATTGTTTTGATATTAATGACCACTACCTTTAGATAATTTATCCAGATCAATGCCCTGAGCTTTTAAAATCCCGCTCACACGGATCGCATAGAATGCAAGATAAGCAAAACATACAACTCCTACGATATAACTGAAATGAATATTCGTAATATCAGCAATATAACCCTGTATAAAGCTTACAATACCACCACCCATAATCATCATAATAAGATATCCCGAGCCTTGGTTGGTATGTTTACCAAGTCCGTTAATAGCTAGCGCGAAGATACACGGCCACAATGTAGAACAGAAAAGGCCTACACTTGTAAACGCATATACAGATACCATACCGGTAGTTAACATACCGATAATTAATGCTGTAATTCCTGCCAGAGAAAAGATTAAAAGCATCCTTGCCGGGTTTCCTTTGCTTAAAATATCACAGATAATCATTGCAATAATGATAAATCCGTATACATAAAATGGAGAAAGATCATGTTTGGCAATAGCATTTACCAATAGAAATACCCCAAATGCCAGATAAGGAGCTAAGAACCTTAGGATTTTTTTGAATCCGGCATTCACGTCAAATGCTTCTACAGCACCTGTCCAACGGCCAATCATTAATGAGGCCCAGTATAAGGAGATATAAGGAGCTACCTCTTTTGTTTCAAACCCTAAGTTTTTTTCCATATAGGCAGGAAGGTTACTTGCCGTGGAAACTTCTACCCCCACATAAACGAAGATTGCAATCATTCCCATCACCAATTGCGGATACTGGAAAGCTGATGATCTGTGTTCTCCCGGAGTAGTGTCATCTGTATCCACAGTATTTGTAGGCGTTACAGCCGGAAGGGAAGAAAACTTAAGCATTAAAGCTACAAGAGCAAATGCAACGCCTAATATAAGGTAGGGTATTTTTACACTTTCTATACTTGCTTCTGTATTAGCTGTGCTTGCAGACCCAAAGATCGCAAATGCAACGATAAGCGGTCCTATGGTCGTCCCTAAGTTATTGATTCCTCCTGCCATTGTTAATCTCTGAGATCCTGTTTCCGTAGGGCCTACCTCAATAGCAAGAGGATTGGCAACAATCTGCTGAAGAGAGAATCCTAAACCTACAATAAATAATCCGGAGATCATTAAAGGGAAAGAGTGCATATTGGCAGCCGGATAGAATAAAAGGGTTCCCATTGCGGAAATCAGAAGCCCCAGAATAAGACCGTTTTTATATCCGATTTTGTTGATCAAATCCTGTTTCAGGCTTTTTGATATTACCATATAAATTAAAGAGCCTACTGTATATGCTACATAAAAGCAGATCTGCACCAGCATACTTTCAGTTTGAGATAAATGGAATGCTTTTTGGAAAACCGGGATCAGAATATCATTACTGGCCGCTACAAATCCCCAAAAGAAGAATACAGTAACCAATGGAATAAATTGAGCCCAATTGGTTTGTTTAGAATAATTTGACATATTTTATTGAAAATTTCGCAAACAAATATAGCTATTTCTTTTAAATAGCATGCTCTACTAAGGTTTTTTTAATTTCCTGATAAGCCTCTGCTTTAAGGTCTTTTGGAGAATCCGTAGGCTCCATAATTCCGTTGAAATACACCTTTACTCTTCCCGGATATCCTTTGGAACTGTCAAAAGGAAACATTTCCTTAAGTCCTATAAATGTATAAACGGCGATAGGAGAGTGGTGTTTTGAAGATAAGATAAAGGGGCCGTCTTTAAAATCATCCAGAATGACAGAAGTATCATCCGGTACTCCGCCTTCAGGAAAGATGGCAATACTGTTTCCTTCTTCCATCTTTTCAGCGCATCTCCGGTATACATCGGCGCGGCTTCTGGCGCTGGTCCTGTCTACCATTACGCATATCCTTTTATAAATAGTTCCGAATATAGGAATTTTTACCAGTTCCTTTTTTCCTACAAAACATATAGGATGGTTTGGGAAAAGAATACAGGTGAGCATAATATCCATAATAGAGGTATGATTCGAAATGAATACATACTGTCTGTTTTTATCCTTCTCCTGATCCGAAAGTTTAATGAGTTCATATCTGAATCCCATTCCGTAAAACATTCCAAAACACCAGAAACGGATGAACTGATAAGCGTATCTGTAATGTTTTTTACTAAAGGACAGGATGTAAACGGGAATTCCCATGGAAACTGTCAGTACGAAAGCTAACAGAAGTAACCAGAATCTCCAGAGATAGTTTAAAATTTTTGCCACAGTTTAACCGTTAAAAATTACTTTCTTTTTTACTGAATAATTAAGAATGGAAACCAGCAGAATGGCAGCAATCTTACTGATCATTTCCGGGCTTAAGGTATAAAAAATTAAATTGATATTGTCCTTAAATACAAAACTGTAAAATACCTGAAAGAATCCTAAACTGAATAAGGTGGAAATAAAAGAAACCATCATGAAATAGATGAATTCTTTTTTCTTGGAATGTTTTCCTCTTTCAAATACAAACCAGATACTGAGAAAATAATTGGTGATGATCCCGCAGGTGGTTGAAAAAATATTACTTAAAGGATAATGAATCCCATAGAAGTTCGTTTCTCGGGCAAGAAATTGGGGGAGGTTGGTGCTGAACACCTTAAAGCTGCCGATTTCTACAATAGCGCTTAGTCCTCCTGCAATAATGAAGAACAAAACCTGTTTCTGGCGTATAAGTATTTCTTTCATTTAATTAAGATCTTACCTGTTATGCTTTGCTTTACAGTGAAATATCAACAAATTTAAATTATAAGTTTAAAAAAACTGTCAATATTTCAGGAGCTGCATAATATTGAACTGCAAATTTATAACTATATGTTAAACACTGAAAAAAGTTGTTAAAATATTTTTTTGAATAAAAATTATTTCTAAATTTAATAAACAAAATGATGCAATAATCACCTGATAATAAATTCATTGTCAACACTGTGTTGATGGTTTTTTCTATCTTGTAATGCGTGCTTGAAAGCATACTATTCTAACATTTTTTGATCCCTTTTTAATAATATTTGTATGAAACGTCAAAACAAATACAGAAAATTCCAGCTTCAACAGAAAAATATTGAGGCCCTTGAAAGAGAAAATTCCCGCTTCAAAAGAGTGTATTCTGAATATGAAAATATGTCTAATGAACTTTGGAATCTTGAAAACTCAACAGGTGAGCCTGTTCCCGATGATTTTATTAATGCAATGGTTTTACAGACTTCTTATCTGGAAGATGAAATTGAAGACTGGCTTCTTCAATTCAATGAAAAAAAAGCTGATATAAAACATTAGTGATTTTAGACAGCTTCCGGGTTGTTTTTAAACGCTAATTGAAGATAAATTCATAATTTAGCACCCTTAAATTAAATTCTAAAATATGGTTGCTATTGTAGATAGTGGTTCTACTAAATCGGATTGGGTCATTCTTGACGACTTTAAAAAAGTTTTTCTGAAAACAGAAACAATTGGCTTTAATCCGAATTTTATCAATAGAGAACTTATCGCTCCTGAAATACAGAAGAACAGCAACCTGATGTTGGTAAGAAATTCAATTACAAAAGTCTTTTTTTATGGTTCCGGATGTGGGGTGAAAAAAAACTGCGAAACGATAGAAGAAGAACTTAAAAAAGTATTTGGAAAAGCCGAAATTATTGTAAAAGAAGATCTGATGGCTGCTGCTTATGCAGCATATAGCGGAAAACCTGCTATCGTATGCATTTTAGGCACAGGATCCAACTCCTGTTATTTTGATGGTGAAAATCTGAAAATAGAATTGCCTTCCCTTGGATTCCTTATCGGTGATGAAGGAAGCGGAAGTGCTATAGGAAAACAATTGGTGCGCAGGTATTTTATGAAAAAATTACCTTCGGATCTTCATAAAGAATTTGAAACGGATTATCAACTTACCATAGAAGATGCATTGAAAAATATGTATCACGCTCCAAGGCCGAATGCGTATTTGGCTAATTTTACCAAATTTGTTATCGAAAGAAAAGATCATCCTTATTTAAGGGATATGGTTTTTGAAGAAATGAAAAGTTTCTTTGAATATCAGGTGCTCCCTTATCATGAAGCGAAAGATGCCGAGATTAATTTCATTGGCTCTATTGCCTATTATTACGAAAATATACTACGTTCTGTTGCGGCAGAACTTCATTTAAATGTGGGACATGTTGTTCAGAAACCAATTGAAAGCTTAGTTGATTACCACATTAAATATATACTCTAACAAAAAACAAAATTTTATGTCAAGTAACAACAATCGTGACGAAAAGAACTTTAGCCAGGCCGCGCTGGATTATCATAAAGCAGAACCTAAAGGAAAAATTGAAGTTATTCCGTCGAAACCACACTCTTCTCAAAGAGATTTGTCATTGGCATATTCTCCGGGAGTGGCAGTTCCTTGTATGGAAATTCATGACAAACCGGAAACTGTTTATGATTATACAGGAAAAGGAAACCTTGTAGCGGTAATTTCTAATGGTACAGCAGTACTTGGATTAGGAGATATCGGGGCAGAAGCTTCGAAACCGGTTATGGAAGGAAAAGGACTTTTATTCAAAATCTTTGCTGATATCAATGTTTTTGATATTGAGATTGATGAAAAAGATCCGGATAAATTTATTGAGATTGTAAAAGGCATTGCTCCTACTTTTGGAGGAATCAACCTTGAAGATATTAAAGCTCCGGAAGCATTTTATATAGAACAAAGACTGAAAGAGGAATTGAATATTCCTTTAATGCATGATGACCAGCACGGTACAGCTATTATTTCTGCTGCTGCACTGATCAACTCATTACAGATTGCCAATAAGGATATTGATAAAGTGAAAATGGTAGTGAATGGAGCTGGAGCAGCTGCCATTGCCTGTACCAAACTTTATATCTCATTAGGATTGAAAAAAGAAAATGTCCTGATGTGTGATAGTAAAGGGGTTATCAATCATAAGAGAGAAAACCTTACCCCGGAAAAATTAGATTTCATTGCTCATACGGATATTGAAACATTAGAAGATGCTGTAAAAGGATCTGATGTTTTTGTAGGATTATCCAAAGGAAATGTGATGACTCCTGAAATGCTGCTAAGCATGAACGAAAATCCGATCGTGTTTGCTTTGGCGAACCCTGATCCGGAAATTGCTTATGACCTTGCGCTTTCAACTCGTAAAGATGTGATCATGGCAACAGGAAGAAGTGATTATCCTAATCAGGTAAATAACGTATTAGGATTCCCTTATATTTTCCGTGGAGCATTAGACGTTCAGGCTACAGGGATTAATGAGGCAATGAAACTTGCTGCAGTACATGCTATTGCTGATTTGGCAAAAGAACCGGTGCCTGAAGCAGTTATTCTTGCTTATAATGTTCAGAGTTTACAATTCGGAAGAGAATATTTTATTCCAAAACCATTTGACAACAGATTGATTACAAAAGTATCAAGTGCTGTAGCAAAAGCGGCTATTGAAAGCGGAGTTGCAAGAAAAACAATTACCGACTTTGAAGAGTATGAGCACCAGCTTCTGGATAGAATGGGTAGAGACGAGAGATTGGTGAGAATGATGCAGAGCCGTGCAAAATCTAATCCGAAAAGAATCACTCTTGGAAATGCTGAAGAATATAATGTATTAAAGGCCGCTCAGATTCTTTATGAAGAAGGAATTGCTTACCCAAGCCTTTTAGGAGATAAAAAGTACATCAAGCAGCAGATGGAACGTTACGGAATTAATCTGGATGTTCCGATTATTGATCCTAGTGATGATGATCAGAAAGAAAACAGAAAAAAATACAGAGAAACACTTTGGAAGCTTCGTCAGAGAAAAGGGATGAATGAATACAAAGCTAAAAGATATGTTCGTCAGAGAGATTATTTCGGTCCATTAATGTTGAGACATGGAGATACTGACGGGCTCATCGTAGGATTCTCTAAAAACTATACATCAGTTCTGCGTCCTGTTTTAGAAGTGATTGAAAAAGATAAGGGAGTTGATAAAGTGGCTGCCATGATGATGATTCTTTCTGAGAAGAAACCTATTTTCTTTGCCGATACCTCTATCAATCAGAACCCTACTTCTGAAGATCTTGTGAATATTGCTAAAATGGCAGAATTTACAGTAAAATCATTCGCTATTGAACCGAGAATTGCCATGTTGGGGTTTGAAAATTTTGCAGCTATTTCCGAAACATCCAAGAAAGTGGCTAAAGCGGTAAGCATCCTTCATGAGAAATACCCAAAAATGGTGGTAGATGGTGAAATTCAGCCGGATTTTGCTATGAATGCCGATCATTTAAGTGATTATCCTTTCTCAAAACTGGGAACAACACCAGCGAATACATTTATCTTCCCGAATCTGGAAAGCGCCAACCTGTCTTATAAAATCCTTAGAGGAATGAAGGTGGCACAGGTAATCGGTCCTATCTTAATGGGATTAAAGCAGCCGGTACACGTACTTCAGATGCGTTCAAGCGTAGATGAGATTGTGAATCTTGCTACCATTGCAGTTCTTGATGCTCAGAGAAGAGAAAAGAAAGCGTAAGAAAACAAAATAAACCGATTGTAAGAATCGGGAAAAGCCAGACGAATATTCGTCTGGCTTTTTGTTTTTTTAAGATGATGGTGCAGAAAAACATCCGAAAACGGTTTTTTTTAAGTGTTTTTTTAAAGCAGATGGGTTTATATTATTACTTGTTTTCTCACTTTATTTCAGATTATATCCTGGTTTTTCAATTTAAAAATGTAAAAAATATCTGGATGTTTTGTTTCTTATGAAATATTATGCTTTTTTTTAACCGGATAAGATTATTTAATATCTTAGAACTACAAAAACACAAAGACGTACTAAAAACACAAAAATGCAAATGCATGAAAAGGAAAAGATTTTTTAGATGGATAAAAGTATTTTGTCATGATGACTGATCCGGACAGAGGTGTCAAAATATTTTGATATTCGGGTTTCCTCTGAATATTCTTAGATTCTTAATGAAGTAACAGTTCTCTTTCTGTTAAACTGTTTGTATTGTTTTTAGCTGGTTCTTTTTAGCAATAAACCTATTAAGAAACAACTATGAGAAAAAAAATAATTACAAAATCAGGATGTCTGTTTTTTCTGATAACAGGAGCCTTGTATTGTGCGCAGAAAATTAATTTTGGCTCCCACGAATTATCTTCTAACGGTTATCTGAGGTCCGGATTTGGATGGACTGACGGAGGACCAATGGTTAATTTTGTCACCCCTGATAATATGCATAAATTCAGAATGGGAAATGAAGCCAATCAGTATGCAGAATTTCAGTTCAACTACCGGTACAAAAATAAAGACTCTGTCAACCTCTATGAAGTGACCTACATGATGTCTAAATATATTGCATTTGGAAGTGATGATTATAAACAGTTTCCGGAAACAGCACAGCTGTATGGGAAAATAAATAAGGTAGTTAAAAATGCTAATATCTGGATTGGAAAGAGATATTACGATCGCAGAAACGTAGAAATGCTTGATTATTTCTGGATCAATGCTGCTCAAAACTCCCAGTTGGGAATAGGGCTGGAAAATTATCAGATAAAAAAATCAGGGAATATGAATCTCGCTTTCATAAGATTTAAGTACGGAAATAATGATGCTCATTCTTATGTAACAGATTTTAGATATATGGATATTCCCGTTTCTCAGTATTCTCAGCTTAATTTCCTAGGGCAATACAGTATTAAAACCCAAAATGATATTACCCATACTCCAAAATCTTCCGGCTATGCAATCGGAGGATGGTGGACGTATGCTAAAGATCATATCACCCATACTTCTACACTTATCTTCAGAAAAGGAAGTTCAATCACCGATAATACGTATTCGGGAAAGACGATAACTGAAAATATAGGAAACCAAACATTATACAATCTGGATAAAGCCAGTTCTTTCGATGTCATCAATAATTTTGTTTATGATGATAAAAGAAGACATGCGGTACAGGCATCTCTTACTTATCAGTACAGAGACTTTGGAATTGATAATACTGATGAAAACGGAATAATGACTGACCACAGGGTTGCAAGAAATCTTTTTAGTGTAGGGTTCCGCTATTTATATTACATCAACAAACATTTTAATCTGGCACTGGAAGCAGGAAACGATTATGTGAAAAATAACAGATCCGGTGTGGAAGGAAGTTTACAAAAAATCACATTTTCTCCACAGATTTCCTGGAATTACGGTTATTTTTCCAGACCCGTTTTAAGACCTTTTATTACATATGCCCATTGGTCGGATAGTTTTGTCGGATTAACCGGCACATCGGATTATAATATGAAATTACTCAATAAAAATCATGGTATTTCTTTCGGACTCCAATTGGAAATTTGGTGGTAAATGACAGCTGCAGATAAGATATTATTTTGGTATGGGAAATATTGATACTGGGAAATCAGTATTTTTTGGAGTCTTTTGTTTTTATGTTAATTCATTGAATTGTTATTTTAAAATTAAGTTAAAAATCATTCGTACGTGAAATGAAAACATTAATTAGTTTAAATTGCTATATTTGGGAGTTTTAAAAATTAATAATGATATTTTCTTTACAAGGCACCGTCCAGGAACTTACGCCTACCTACGCAGTAATCAATGTACAAGGAGTTGGATACTATGTAGGTATCAGCTTAATGACCTCACAGACTCTGGTTTTAAACCAGCAGACCTTTTTATTTATTCAGCAGATTATTCGTGAAGATGCTCATCTTCTCTTCGGTTTTAACACTCGTTCTGAAAAAGAAATGTTTAATTTGTTAATAAGCGTTAACGGAGTAGGGGCTGTTTCTGCCCTTATCCTTCTGTCTACTTTGAGTCTTGACGAAATCGCTTCTGCAGTACTTTCAAAGAACAGTGCATTGATTCAAAAAGCAAAAGGAATCGGTGCTAAAACTGCCGAAAGAATTATCGTTGATCTTAAAGATAAAGTCCAGAAATTCAGCGGTCCTGCCGAGAATATTTCTGCGTTGGCGGATAATAAAATTAAGGAAGAATCGTTATCTGCATTAGAAGTTTTAGGTATTCCGAAGCGAATGAGTGAAAAGATTGCCGATAGAATATTAAAACAAAATCCAAACATTTCGGTGGAAGAATTGGTGAAACAAATTTTAAAAAACATTTAACATTTGGTGGCAAATAATAAGCATTTTAACATATTTTTGTTCCTGTCGTTCCTGTGTATGTCTGTGAGTGCTTTTGCACAGCAGGTCCGGGATACGGCGATCATAAGAAAAGAGTATGAGGTGGCCGACCCTACGAGGTACGAAGCCTATTATGACATAAAAACCGGGATGTACTATGTATATCCTAAAATCGGAAATACCGTTACCGGTCCCCCGACAGCCATGTCTCCGGAAGAGTATAAAGAATATATGCTGGCTACTCAGACTAAGGCCTATTATAAGGAAAAATCCGATAAATACAGTCTCCTTTTCAGAAAAGATAAATCTGACGCCAGAAAAAAAGGGCTGATTCCTTCTCTATTAATCAATAACAGACTTTTCGAAACCATATTTGGCGGGAACAAAATTGAAATTATTCCTTCGGGATATGCATCTATCGATTTTGGAGGGCTCTATCAAAAAATAGATAATCCCATGATTCTGCCTCAAAACAGAACCAGTTTCGCATTCGATATCAATCAGAGAATTCAGTTGGGACTATTGGGTAAAGTAGGAGAAAATCTTCAGCTGAAAGCTAACTATGATACCCAGAGTGGTTTCGCTTTTGAAAACAGAATGAACCTCGTGTGGCAGGCAAAAGGAAGCTGGAAAGATCTTCAGAGCAAAGGCCTTGGAAATGTAGATAAACCTAATGCGGGAGGCGAAGATAAAATTATCAAAAGAGTAGAATTTGGTAATGTCAATATGCCTCTTTCTACAAGTTTGATCAGAGGTTCCCAATCTCTGTTCGGAGTGAAAACCGAATTTCAGCTGGGGAAAACCTTTGGAACAGTTGTTCTTTCCCAACAACAGGGGGAAGCCCGAAATATTGTTGTACAGGGTGGTGGAGTTATGAATAACTTTAAGGTGAATGCCATAGACTATGAAGATAATCAACACTACTTCTTAGGACACTATTTCCTTAACAGCTATGATAATGCTTTACTGAATTATCCACAGATCAATTCTACAATTAATATCACCCGACTGGAGGTATGGGTACTGGATCAGTCGAACAGTAATCTGGCCTATCAGAAAAGTATCATCGGGATCAGAGATCTTGGAGAGGGAGCCGGTTCTCCTGATAACTCACAAAACGGTTTGTATGATGCTATTTCCACAACAGCCGGAACAAGAGACCCCGGTAAAAACTATGGAGCTGTTTTCCAGGGACAGACTTTTCCGGGAACTACAACACCTTATGATAATGGGGAAGAATATATTTTTAATACAAAAGCAAGAAGGCTGAATTCTAATGAATATACCATGCAGCCTCAGCTGGGGTATATTTCATTAAACCAGAGATTAAATGATAATCAGCTGTTGGCTGTTTCATTTTCTTATACCGTTGGGGGAAGTAATAAAGTCTATAAAGTGGGGGAGTTTTCTGAAGAAAGCCCCGTTTTGGTGACTAAACTCTTAAGATCAAATAACAGGGTTAATACAAGCTCGCCTATGTGGAGCCTGATGATGAAGAATATCTATTCTTTAGATGCCGGACAGGTATCACCGGATGGCTTTATGCTGAATATTTATTACCGTGATCAGAAAACCGGTGGTAAAGTAAACTACCTTCCCGATACTCCGGTACAGGACCAAAACCTGTTGAAACTAATGAACTGGGACCGTCTGAATATGAATGGTGATATTCAGAATAATAAAGACGGAACCAAAGGTGACGGGATGTTTGACTTTGTGAACGGAATCACAGTCCGGCCGGAAAACGGGAAAATTATCTTCACCAAAGTACAGCCGTTCGGAGATTATTTACAGAATGTACTCGGGAGTAATGATCCGAAATATGTCCTGCATGATTTATATGATAAACAAAAGCAAACACCATCTTTCGTTCCGCAGTGGTATACGATAGAAGGACGTTATAAAGGAACACAGGGGCAGGGAATTTCCTTAGGAGCCGTCAATGTTCCGCAGGGATCTGTAAAAGTATCTGCTAATGGAGTTCAGCTTAATGAAGGAGTAGACTATACGGTAGATTATATGCTGGGAACCGTAACCATTATCAATGAAAATGTAAAACAGTCCGGACAGGCCATCAATATCTCGCTGGAAAATCAATTGACATTTAATACCCAAAGAAAAAGATTTTTGGGATTAAACCTGGAAAGAAGATTTAATGAAAACTTCATTTTAGGCGGAACGGTAGTCAATTATTCCGAGTCTCCGCTTACCCAGAAAGTAAATTATGGCCAGGAAGCCGTTAATAATACAATGGCAGGAATTAATTTGATGTATAACAACAAAGCACCTTTCCTGACACGACTTACCAATAAAATCCCTTTTGTAAAAACAGAAGCTCCTTCTAATATCAACTTTAGAATGGAGGGAGCCTATTTACTTCCGGGACTTAATAAAGGAACAAATAATCAGTCTTATATCGATGACTTCGAACAGACGACTTCTAAAATTTCTTTAAAAGAACCTGCAGCATGGAGCTTAGCTTCAAGACCGGAGAAAAATACATTGCCTCCGTTCAGTACACCACCTCTTGATAATGACCTGAGCAGCGGGTACGGAAGAGGTTTGTTATCGTGGTATAACATTGATCCCAGATTTTGGGGTGTAGGAGGTAAAGCTCCTGCGGGAATTACCCCGCAATCCGTTTCTAATCACGCATCCAGAAGAGTACAGTATTCGGAAATTTATAATAACAGAGATTTTGTAGCGGGCGAACAAACCTTCACTAATACCTTTGATATTTCTTATTTCCCTCAGGAAAGAGGACCTTACAACGTCAATCAGGCTACCGAAGCAGCGGGAAGCAGATGGGCAGGTATTATGAGACCTGTAAGTGTATCCAATTTCATCACTTCAAATATTGAGTATGTTGAATTCTGGATGATGGATCCTTATGCCGATGGAACCCAGCTGGGAACTCAGCCCAAACTTTTATTACATCTGGGAAATGTTTCCGAAGATGTTCTGAAAGATGGAAAAATGTTGTATGAAAACGGCCTTCCGACCGGAGCAACACCTTCTACAACGACGACTTCAAACTGGGGAGTACAGCCAAAGCAGCCGCCTATTCTGTATGCATTCTCTACGGAAGGTGATAACAGAAAAGCGCAGGATGTAGGATATGACGGGTTAAGCTCTGATCAGGAATCTATGAGATTCGGAAATACTTTTGTGAATCCGGTGACGAATGTTGCCGACCCTGCTGTAGATGATTTCGTGTTCTATATGTCAGATAAGTTTACAGGCAGTCAGGCCGCTTCCATTGTTCAGCGATATAAATATTTCAGAAACCCGGAAGGAAACTCTGAAGCGAACTCTTTAAATGTAGCTTCCCAGACTCCGGATGCCGAAGATATTAATAAAGATTATAACCTTGACCAGACTGAAAACTACAACCAGTATGTGGTAAAATTAGATCAGGCGAGCTTGGGCTTAGGACAGAATAATATTGTGGACGTAAAAACAGTAAAAGCCAATTTCCAGAACGGACAGAGCTCTGATGTAAAATGGTATCTGTTCAGAATTCCGGTTTCTCAGTTTGACAGCAGTGAAGGCGCACATGATCCGTCTGTACTAAACAATGTAAGATTCGCAAGATTAATGTTAACAGGATTTGAGCAAACTTCTACACTGAGATTTGCTACAATGGACCTGGTAAGATCAGACTGGAGAAAATATCCTAAAAATATTGCTATTTATGCGGGAGCAGCTGTTGACCCTGCAATAAATGAAGGAAGTATAGATGTCAACACATCGGACCTGGATGTAGGAAGTGTAAATATTGAAGAGAATGCACTGAATCAGCCTCCATATGTATTGCCTCCTGGGATTGATCGTCAGGTACTGAGTGGTAATGCAGGAGTACAAAGACAGAACGAGGCATCTTTGTACATGAAGGCCAATGAGCTTCCTCCTGGTGAGGCGAGGGGAGTGTTCAAAAACACGACGCTGGATATGAGAAGGTACAAAAAGCTAAAACTTTTTGTTCACGCACATGATCCGCTGAACAGAGTACCGGGAATTGACCCTAAAACAAGATTTTTCATCCGTTTTGGAACTGATGCTACCGACAACTATTATGAGTACGAAGCTGCATTGAAAATTACACGAAATACAGAGACCGCTCCAATGGATATCTGGCCAATGGAAAATGATGTAGACTTTGATATCCAGAATTTCGTAGATGCAAAAATCAGAAGAGATAAAAATAATCCTGGAAAAATTACAGAAAGAGTTTTAGATAATAGTTTGGATCCGGGTAATAATTATAAAAGAATTTATATTAAAGGTAGGCCGAGTCTTGGAAATATTACAACTATTATGATCGGTATCAGAAATGGTATTGAAAGAGGAAATACAGATGCAGCAACAATAGACAGAGTTCTTTGGGTGAACGAAATCCGTCTTTCTGATATTGAGAATGATGGCGGGTATGCAGGGAATGCAAGCTTAAATTTCAATTTAGGAGATTTTGCAACCGTGAATACCAATGCTTCCTATACTTCTGTGGGCTTTGGAAATATAGACTCCAAACCGGCAGAAAGAAACCAGTCTACCCAGTCTGCATTCAGTATCAATACATCCGTTAATGTGGATAAACTTCTTCCGGAAAAAAGCGGAATGAAAATTCCTTTAAATTATTCTTATTCTCAGACCATTGAGGATCCGAAATACAACCCTCTGGATACAGACGTAGAATTCAGCAAAGCAGCCAATAAAGACCAGCTGAAAAAAGTAGCAAGAACCTATACACAACAGAGAAGTATCGGGGTAGTCAATATGCATAAGGAAAGAGTAAATCAGAATAAAAAGCCTAAATTCTATGATGTGGAAAACGTTTCGGTAACGGCTGTTTATAATGATGATTATTTCAGGGATATCTACACAAAGAAAAATTACAGACAGTACCTGAGAGGGTATGTGGATTATAACTATACCTTTAAACCATGGGTGGTGAAGCCTTTCAACAAAATGATCAGTGATACGGCAAAATCTACCAAGTATCTCAGATGGGTAAAAGAGTTTAACTTTAATCCGATTCCTACAAGACTTGCTTTCAGAACGGAGATAGACAGAAACTACAATGAGCTTGAGTTTAGAAATGTTGAAGCTATCTTAAGTGGAAATACCGGTGGTGATTTCCAAACCCTTCGAAACAGAAACTTCTATTTCGGATGGCAGTACGGATTAGGGTTTAACTTTACAAAATCATTAAAACTGGAAATCAACTCTGCAACCAGAACCCTTAATGATAATGTGGACGTGAATAGCATGGACAACAAAGCTATTTTCGGAAATATTTTCAGAGCAGGAAGACCGGTATTGTATAATCATAAAGTGCAGTTGAATTATAAACTTCCCTTCCAGTATCTGCCTTATCTGGATTTTATTGATGCAGAGGTGGGATATGGTTTTACCTATAACTGGAATGCAAGATCTACAGCATTACTTTCGAGCCCGAACGGATCTTTAGGATCAGTAGGGCAGAATACAAATGTAATCCAGGCAACAGCTACAGCTGACATTCCTAAGTTCTTCGGTCAGTTTAAATATTTTAAAGATATTACAGCCAAATTACAAAAGCGTAAACAGGAAATTGATTCCCTGAATAATGTATATACACAACAATGGGCGAAGAACAGATACAAATACAAAAACTATAAATTTAAAAATAAGCTGACAGTACTGCAAAGTGCAGCTTTCTTCCTGACTTCTTTCAAACAATTAGATGTGAATTATAATGAGACGAACGGGACAGTGCTTCCCGGGTTAATATCTGCACCGAATTTCTACGGGTACGGACAAACACTGGGAGGTCCTAGTATTGGCTTCTTATTAGGTTCACAGGCTGATATCAGAAGACTGGTAATGGAAAACGGCTGGGTAAGCGATTCGCCATATATGACAGATCCGTATGTGAGAATGTCTACGAGAGAGCTGAGGTCTAACCTGCAGATTGTTCCGATGAACGACTTTAGAATTGACCTTAATATTTTACAGACATACAACAGGAACTTCTCACATTCAGGATTCAATTATACCAATGGAGGAGTGGCTAATCCGGACTTTACTTTTGCTAATGATCTCATAACGTATTCCAACTCTACCATGCTTCTAAGCACTTCGTTTAAAGACGGACAGGCCGTGTATCAGGCATTAAGGGCAAATGCACAGGCACTTTCCCAGCAGCTGGGTGGCCCGAATGCTGTTATCGGAAATGACGGATTTGCTCAAGGATACAGTATTTCAAATGCCTATGTACTGATTCCTGCATTTAGATCAGCAGTAGAAGGAAAGTCGGTAAAACAGATTGGAGATGCCAAAAAAGCTGGGATTCCGTTACCGAACTGGAGAATTACCTATTCAGGATTAAGAAATATTCCGATCATTAACGGACAGTTTTCAAAATTTGATATCCTTCACGGGTATACCGCAACTTATACGGCAACAGGAGTTCAGTCCAGTATTGATTATTTTAATGCACAGAATACCGGTAAATTCTTTGATATCAACGGAGATTATATCAACCCGTTCACATTCGCACAGGTAGGATATGTAGAATCGTATGCACCGCTTATCGGAGTAGATGTGACCATGAGAAACAATATGCAGTTCGGAATTCAGTACAACAGAAACAGAATGCTGATGCTTGGATTGGTTAACCATACCCTTACTGAAGACTCCAATACAGAATATGTAGTCAGATTAGGATATATCGTCCGAAACTTCAGATTAGGAATGGCGAATGTAAGAGGAGCAAGAGGAAAAGGAAGTGATCTTAACATCAGAGGAGATATCTCATTAAGAGACAGCAGAACCTCTATTATGAATATATTACTCAATGACTCACAGATAACAGGAGGGCAAAGACTTTTGAATATTAAATTATCAGCAGACTACAACGTTTCTGAAAACCTAAACCTGAGAGTGTTCTATGAACAAATGACCTCCAAGTATAAGATTTCAACAGCATTCCCGCTGTCTACCATCAGAGCAGGTATTTCTGCAACGTTTACATTCGGAGATTCCGGTGGCGGTTTCTAAGAATAATGAATCATAAAATCCCTTTCTATTTAGAAAGGGATTTTTATTGTAAGTCTTTCTGATCTCCTGAAATTCAATTTTGGCTAAAGTGTAGCGATGGATTACCCCAAACAGATCTTTGGATGTTGAGCCATATAACAATCCTGATTGATTCAGCTGGAAAGACTTATCCAAATAAAGCCATAAAAAAATAATTCATTCGTCTTAAATCGTTGCTCCGGCAGCTGTTTTTTATTTCTTTTCAAAATTTCATAAAGATGCCTGTTTAAGCTTTGAACCTTTTAGAATTTTGAATACATTTGTAGAAAATAAAAATTTAAAAATGAACACACCATCAGAATTAAAGTACACGAAAGATCACGAATGGATCAAGATCGAAGGTAATATTGCTACAATCGGTATTACAGACTTTGCTCAGGGAGAACTTGGAGACATCGTATACGTAGACGTGGATACTGTAGATGATGATCTTAATGGAGGAGACGTTTTCGGAAGTGTAGAAGCTGTAAAAACGGTTTCAGATTTATTCTTACCGATTTCAGGAAAGGTTATTGAATTTAATTCAGACTTAGAAGATCAGCCTGAACTATTAAATACTGAGCCTTACGGCGACGGATGGATTATCAAATTAGAAATTGCTGATGGTGCAGATCACTCTGAATTACTTTCTGCAGAAGAGTACCAGGCGATCATTGGATAGAATTTCAAAAATATTTAGTAAGATATTGCCCATTTATTGGGCATTTCTTACTTATATGCTTCTCAAACCGGGTGAGGAGAACCATGAGTATTGGTTTATGTTCAACGGTATCGATAAAGTATTACACTTAAGTATATTTGCGGCATTGGGTTTTTCTCTTATAGCTGCATTTCCCAAAATCAAATTCTCATACTTTTTTCAGATCATCCTTCTTTATGCCTTTCTTACCGAAATTTTACAGGAAGAAATGGGATTAGGAAGATCCATGGAAACCCTCGATGTGGTAGCAGATGCTATTGGCTGCATTATAGGATACTATACTTATAAAATTTTCATCAAACGCTTTTTCTGATTTATACCTGCAGATAGGACACAATAGATCATATTCTTATTTTCTTTCAATCCTTATTATCCTCCACGGCCACCCCCCTTTTCAATATATTCAGGAGCTTATACCCGCTATCCGCTCATACTCCTCGTGCCGGGTTTCCCTCACCATGCCTTTCATCTTTCCATTCCTTACTGCGGGGTACCCGCTTCTATCGGGGCTAGATATGGGAAGCGAGCCAAGAATAAAGATAAATAACGATAACACCCATCCATAGGAACCGGCTTCAGCCCGTTCATTCCCAAAAACATTTTCAAATTCGATAGGGCTTTCGCCTTACCCTATATATAA
>Ga0213878_10000026_pt1 | contig 131649 bp, 138 predicted proteins | sample VelepicoBEBS_R02_FD_161053 | JGI IMG/M metagenome (GOLD analysis project Ga0213878, IMG submission 161053) | Vellozia epidendroides bulk soil microbial communities from rupestrian grasslands, the National Park of Serra do Cipo, Brazil - BS_R02 | ecosystem: Environmental > Terrestrial > Soil >... | reverse complement strand
TCCGCCTGCGACCTTCGGGAGGCGGAATGGGTCATGGAGGATAGTGCAGAAACCCCTGCACTATCTTGACCGTCCCGGCCGGGACCGGTACGCTGGGAGACCGATGGCCGCCACGACTGATGCCTTGATCCAGGAATACCGACACGGATTCCACGATCCCGAAGAAAACTACGCCTTCAAGTCCGACAAGGGCCTGAACCGCGAGATCGTCGAGCGCATCTCGTCGATGAAGAACGAGCCCGAATGGATGCGCGAGTTCCGGCTGCGCGCCTTCGAGGTGTTCTCGGCCAAGCCGATGCCGACGTGGGGCGACACCGCGCTCCTGAACGAGATCGACTTCGACAACATCCGCTACTTCGTCAAAGCCGGCGAGCGCACCGAGCAGAGCTGGGACGACGTCCCGGAGGACATCAAGCGCACCTTCGACCGGCTCGGGATCCCCGAGGCCGAGCGCAAGTTCCTCAGCGGCGTCTCGGCGCAGTACGAGTCCGAGGTCGTCTACCACTCCGTCATCGAGGAGCTCGAGAAGGACGGCGTGATCTTCTGCGACATGGACACCGCGCTGCGCGAGCACCCCGACCTCGTGCGCAAGTACATCTCGACCGTCATCCCGATCGAAGACAACAAGTTCGCCGCGCTCAACTCGGCGGTGTGGTCCGGCGGCTCGTTCGTCTACGTGCCGAAGGGCGTCGAGGTGAAGATGCCGCTCCAGGCCTACTTCCGGATCAACACCGAGAACATGGGCCAGTTCGAGCGCACGCTGATCATCGCCGACGAAGGTTCGAAGGTGCACTACATCGAGGGCTGCACCGCGCCGCAATTCTCCACCTCGTCGCTGCACTCGGCGGTGGTCGAGCTGATCGCGATGGACGGCGCCTCGATCCGCTACACGACGATCCAGAACTGGTACCGCAACATCTTCAACCTCGTCACCAAGCGCGCCAAGGCGATGCGCAACGCGACCGTCGAGTGGGTCGACGGCAACATCGGTAGCCGCCTGACGATGAAGTATCCCGCGATCTACCTGATGGGCGAAGGCGCGCGCGGCGAGATCCTCTCGGCTGCGTTTGCCGGCGAAGGCCAGCACCAGGACGCCGGCGCGAAGGTGATCCACGCCGCGCCGAACACGACCTCGGTGGTCACGAACAAGTCGGTCACCGCGCACGGCGGCAAGACGACGTACCGCGGTCTGGTGGAGATCCACCCGGGCGCGGCGGGCGCGAAGACGCGGGTGAAGTGCGACGCGCTGATCATGGACGACAAGTCGTCGAGCGACACGAAGCCGACGATGAAGATCGACGAGCAGCGCTCGACGGTCGAGCACGAAGCTTCGGTGTCGAAGATCGGCGAGGAGCAGCTCTTCTACGCGATGAGCCGCGGCCTGAGCGAAGCCGACGCGACCGCGATGATCGTCAACGGCTTCTTCGACTTCTTCGTCAAGGAGCTCCCGATGGAGTACGCGGTCGAGCTGAACCGCCTGATCAAGCTCGAGATGGAGGGTTCAGTCGGCTGAACGCCGCCGGAACCGCTCGTCCCAGGGATTCCGTTGAAAGGGCGCCGTTGAACGAACGGCGCCCTTTGTTTTTGGGGATGATCGCAGCGTGAACCCTCGCTCCCTTTGCGTCCTGGCAACGCTGGCGGCCGCTGCCGCGGGCCTGCTCGCGCCGCCGCCCGCACGGGCAGGGAAGATTTGCGCGTTCGCGCTGCCCTCGGAGATGGTCGACAAGGTCTATTCCGGCACCGCACGAGCGGGCGAGCCGTTTCGGTTCCGCATCACGGCCGACACCGTGCTCGACACCGGGATGAAAGTGCCGGCTGGTACGATGGGGTACGGCGTCATTCGCGCCGCGAGCGCCGCCGGCCGCCACAATCACGACGGGATGCTGGCGCTCGAGCCGCGCTACCTCGACGTCGCGAACGGAAAGGGCGGGATATCACGGGTACCCGTCACGATGAACCCGACGCTGCCGGTGATCTGGTCACCCTCCGAGCCGTTGCTCAACAAGGCCGCCTCGCACGTCCCGCTGCCGGTTCCGGGCCTCATCATGACCGGCGTCAACACCGTCCGCTGGGGCCGAAACATCACCCTCGGCCCGGGCTTCTCGTTCACCGTGCTGCCGGTAGAAAATCTCGCGCACGGACCGATCTGTTAGCGCACTCCGAGCAGTTCGACGTCGAAGTCCAGCGTCGCGTTCGGCGGAATGACGCCGCCCGCGCCGCGTTCGCCGTAGGCGAGCTGCGGCGGACAGACGAGCTTGCGGCGGCCGCCGACGCGCATCGTCGCGACGCCTTCGTCCCAGCACGGGATCACGCGATGCTGTCCGAGCGCAAACTCGAACGGCTGCCCGCGGTCGCGCGAGCTGTCGAACTTTCGCCCGTCTGGGAAGGTACCGGTGTAGTGAACGATCGCCGTCTGTCCTGGTTTCGGCGTCCGGCCCTTGCCGATCTTGACATCCGTGTAGATCAGCCCGTCGGGCAGTCTGACGGTCTTCGCGGCGGCGGTCCTCGCGGGCTTGGTCTTGTACGAGGCGCTCGTCGCGGCGACGACTGGAACCGGCACGGCGAGCAAGAGAGCGAGCAGGATAGCATGCGGACGTTGCATGCGGGCGCATTCGCGGGCCGTCCCGCAGACCCCGGCGAACTCCCGCGGTGTGTCGAAAACGCCCGTTGCGAAACGTGGTGACATCCCGCCGGGAACCGCGAAAAAGGTCGTGGTCGACGGCGTCGAGGTGTTGCTGTGCAATTACGACGGCGAGATCTATGCCGTCGAGGACGTGTGCACGCACGACGGCGGCCCGCTCGACCAAGGGCAGCTCATGGGCTGCAAGATCATGTGCCCGCGCCACGGCGCGATCTTCGACGTCACCACGGGCGCCGCGCTGACGATGCCGGCCATCATCCCGCTCCCGACCTACACCGTCCGCATCGACGGCGACGACGTCTACGTCGAGGTGTAGTCTGCCCTAGACGTGCTCGTCGGGTTCGGCGTGGTGCGCGTCGCGCCGGTCCTCGCGGTTCTGGTCCTCGTCGGTGTCGGCGTAGACGACCTCGGGGGTCGGCGAAATTCCTTGGACGTCGGCTTCACGGCGGCTCAGCGGGGGCTCGTCGTCGGCTTGCGTGCGAAGCTGGCGCGGCATCCCGGAGTCTTGATGATCGTCCACCTCCGAGGGCAGCGCGTTCTTGTAGTCGCCCTGCTGCTCGACGTGTCTGGTCTCGCGTTCCATACGCTCGGCGTACCCACGAACCGGCGGACTCCCCCGCCGCAGCTCGCACCGTTTGTCGAACGACGCGCCGGCAGGACGGCGGTAGGATGGGCCTATCATGTCGACGAGGTTCCTGGTCTGCCCGCCCGGCCACTATGACGTGCGGTACGCGATCAACCCCTGGATGACACGCAACGTCGGCGATGCCGCGCCGGACGCGCCACGCCAATGGGAACGCTTCGCCGAGCTCCTTTGCTGCGCCGGCGACGTCGAGTTGCTGCCGCTCGAGGCGCAACCGCACTCGCCCGATCTCGTCTTCACCGCGAACGCCGCGCTGACGATCGGCAACCTGGCGATCGTCTCGAGCTTCCGCCACGCGGAGCGGCGGCGCGAGCAGCCGCTGTACCGCGCCGCGCTCGCGCGCGCCGGTTTCGCAACGACCTTCCTGCGGCAGACGTACTTCGAAGGCGCCGGCGACGCGCTGTTCGACCGCGTGCGCCCGATTCTCTACGCGGGCTACGGCTGGCGCAGCGAACGCGGCGCGACGCTGCAGCTGCAAGAGATCGTCGGCTGCCGCGTGCTCCCGCTGCTGCTCGTCGACGAGCGCTTCTACCATCTCGACACGGCGCTCTGCCCGCTCTCGAGCGGGCACGTGCTCGCGTACATGGAGGCGTTCTCGCCGCACGCGCAGACGCTGCTGCGCCGCGCGGTCGAACCCGGCTATCTGATCGAGGTCTCGGTCGACGACGCGTTGCGGTTCGCGTGCAGCGCGGTCGAGGCGAGCCCCGACGCGGTCGTCATGCACGACTGCTCGCGCCGCCTGCGCGAACGCCTGCACGACGCCGGCTACCGCGTCTTCCGCACCGATCTTTCGGAGTTCCTCAAAGCCGGCGGCAGCGCGAAGTGCCTGACGCTGCGCCTCGACGACGGGCCGGCGTACGCCGCGGTGGCCGCGACCGCATAGCGCGCGTCGCGGACGACTGCCGTTCAGCGACGCGCTTGCGCAGCGCGAAGCTCCGCCTCGGCCCATGCCTCCGGCGTGTCGACGTCCCTCACGTGGGCGTCGTCGTCCGCCGCGAGCGCGACCGCGCGCAGCGACGTATCACGCCGTACGTGCATCGGCGGCTCGTCGGCGCGGAGGGTTTCGATGCGAGCGCGCGCGTTGGGCGACCACACGACGGGATGGCCCGGCGTCTCGCCGACGACCGGCCACGCGATGTCCGCATCGTTCGGGACGCGCGCGACGAACGCGCGGATGCGCGCGGCGTCGAGAAACGGCAGATCGCACGGCAGCACCGCCAAGTACGCCTCCGCAAACACCGCGGCGTTCGCGAGCGCCAGCGTCTCGCTCGGGCCGGCGGTCGGCTCGGTCACGATGATGCCGACGCCGTTCAGATCGGAGATCGCCTCGGCGACCGGCGGCGTGGCGACGAACAGCGGCCGCAGCTCGAGCAGCGCGCACGCCACGCGCCGCGCGAGCGGCTCGCCCGCGAACGGCGCGGTCAGCTTGTCGAAGCCCATGCGCTGCGAACGCCCGCCGGCGAGTACGATGACTCGCACGCGTTCGATGCGCAAGTTAGACCGGCGCGGCCGTTCGCAGGAGCTTCTCGGGGACGATCGGCAGGTCGCGCACGCGCACGCCGGTCGCGTGGTAGACGGCGTTCGCGATCGCCGCGGCGACGCCGGTGATCCCGATCTCGCCGATCCCGCGCGCGCCGAGCGGGTTGAACGTGTAGTCCGGCTCCTCGACGAAGAGCACCTCGATGTTCGGCACGTCGGCGTTCACCGGCACGTGGTAGTCGGCAAAGTTGTTCGTCACGACCGCGCCGTAGCGCGGGTCGCGCACCGTCTCCTCGAGTAGCGCCATCCCGATTCCCATCACGATCCCGCCGTGAATCTGCGAGCGCGCGGTTTTCACGTTCAGAATGCGCCCGCAGTCGAAGGCGCCGAGCGCGCGCGTGACGCGGACGCGGCCGAAGTCCGCGTCGACACGGACTTCGACGAACTGCGCGCCGAACGAGTGGAACGAATAACGCTCCTCTTCGTCGCCCGACGCCGCTTGACCCAAGGCTTCGATCGTCTCCGCGCCGGAGAGCCGCACCACCTCACCGAGCGCGATCGCGCGCGCCGGATCGCCGGCGGCGCGCAGCACGCCGTCGCGCAGCTCGATCGCGTCCTCGCCGAGCCCGTGCAGCGGCGATTCGGCGGACGACGCCGCGATGCGCTTGAGCGCGTGCAGCACGCGCGTCGCGCCGTCGAGCACCGCCGGCCCGACGGAAGCCGCGCTCATCGAGCCGCCGGCGACCGGCGCGGGCGGAAGCGAAGAGTCGCCGATCAGCACGCGGACCGCAGCCGGTTCCGCGCCGAGCACCTCGGCGGCGATCTGCGCGAGGATCGTGTACTGTCCGGTGCCGAGATCGTGCGTCGCGCTGGCCACCTCGATCGAGCCGTCGGCGGCGAGCGTCACGCGCGCCGCGCTCGGCGAGCGCATCGCCGGATACGTCGCGCTCGCGACACCCCACCCGATCAGCTCGTCGCCCTCGCGCGTCGCGCGCGGCCGGGGCGGACGCCGGCTCCAGCCGAACGCTTCCGCACCGCGCTCGTAGCATTCGAGCAAGTGCTTCGACGACCACGGCAACCCGCTCGAGGGATCAACGCCGGCGTGGTTGCGGCGCAGGACCTCCAGCGGGTCGAGGTTGCAGGCTGCGGCGAGCTCGTCCATCGCGCTGCCGAGCGCGAACGAGCCGGGCGTCTCACCGGGCGCGCGCATCGCGTTCGGCGTCGGGACGTCGAGCCGCGCCAGCCGGTGCGTCACCGCGAGGTTCGGCACGTCGTACAGCATCTCGGTGACGCCGCCGGCCGCTTCGACGAACGTTCCGACGCGCGAGCTCACGACCGAGACGTCGTGGAGCACCGCGCGCAAGAAGCCGTCGCGTGAAGCGCCGAGCTGCAAGTGCTGGCGGGTGAGGCTCCGGTAGCCGCACGAGGTGAACATCTGCTCGCGCGTGAGCGCCAGCTTCACCGGCTTGCCGGTCAGCTTCGAGGCCATCACCGCGAGCAGCGTGTGCGCCCAGAAGAACCCCTTGCAGCCGAAGCCGCCGCCGACGAACGGCGAGATGACGCGCACCCGCTCTTCGGCGATCCCGAACGCCTTGGCGAGGCACGCGCGCGTCCCGCGCACCCACTGCGTCGCGTCGTGCACGACGATCTCGCCGTTGCGCCACTCGCCGACGGTCGCCGAGGGCTCCATCGGGCTGTTGTGCTCGACCGGCGTCTCGTAGGTCGCGTCGATCTTGACCTCGCTCTGCGCGAAGGCCGTCTCCGGATCACCGCGCCGGGGCTGCAGATCGCCGCCGAACGCCTGCGCCGGCCGCTCGAGCTCGCGCGCGTCGTCGAACTCGTTCTGCGCCGGTCCGCGCTCGTACGCGATGCGCAGCGCCCTCGCGCCTTCGCGCGCCGCTTCGAGCGTGCGCCCGATGACGACCGCGACGTGCTGGCCGTCGTAGAAGATCTTCTCGCTCTGCAGCGGCGCGAGCTCTTCGGCGAACGGAACCGTGAACTCGAACGGCAGCGCGATCACCCGCGGCGCGTTTCTGTAGGTCATCACGTCGACGACGCCGGGAACAGCGCGCGCTTCGTCCTCGTCGATCGAGGTGATGCGCCCGCTGGGGATCGTCGACTGCACGATCACCGCGTGCAGCGGCTCGGCGACGGGCGCGTCGGCCGCGTAGCGCGCCGCGCCGCTCACCTTCGCCGGCCCGTCGACGCGGTCGACCGGGAGCCCGATCACGCCGCGGCGCAGCGGGCGCTCGAGGGTCGTGCTCATCGCGCACCTCCGCACACGGTCCGCAGCGCGCGCACGATCGCGCGCTGCGCAAGCTCGATCTTGAACGCGTTGTGCCGCCGCGGCACCGCGCCGGCGAGCGCGGCCTCCGCGGCGCGCCGGAAGGTCGCCTCGTCCGCCACCGCGCCCTTCAGCACGCGCGTCGCCTCGTATGCCGGCCACGGCACGGTCGCGATGCCGCCGAGCGAGAGCCGCGCCGTCACGATGCGCTGACCGTCGAGCTCGACCGCGCACGCCACCGAAACCAGCGCGAACTCGTACGACGCGCGGTCGCGCACTTTGAGATAATGCGAGCGCTCGTGCATCGGGTCGGCCAACAGCTCGACGCCGGTGATCAGCTCGCCCGGTGCGAGCGCGGTTTCGATCTGCGGCGAATCGCCGGGAAGATAGTAGAACTCGTCGAGCGAGACGTTCCGCTCGCCGCCCTCGCCGGCGATGACGATGGCGGCCGAGAGCGCGCTCAGCGCGACCGCAAGGTCGCCGGGATACGTCGCGATGCAAGCGTCGCTGGTCCCGAGCACGGCGTGCGTGCGGTTGAACCCGTCGAGCGCGTCGCAGCCGCTCCCGGGCTCGCGCTTGTTGCAGCGCCAGCGCGTCTCGCGGAAGTACGGGCAGCGCGTGCGCTGCAGCAGGTTGCCGCCGATCGTCGCCGCGTTGCGGATCTGTCCCGACGCCCCGCTCAGCAGCGCTTCCGAAAGCGCGGGAAAGTGCCGCTTGACGAGCGGGTGGTTCGCGACGTCGCTGTTGCGCGCCAGCGCGCCGATCCGCAGCACGCCGTCGCGCAGCTCGACCGCCGTCAGCGGAAGCCGCGAGATGTCGACCACGCGCGGCGGCCGTTCGACGTCGCCTTTCATCAGGTCGACGAGCGTCGTGCCGCCGGCGTAGAAGCGCGCGCCGTCCACTTCCTGCGCGAGGGCGCGCGCGGACGCCGCCGAGTCCGCGACGACGTATTCGAAGGCGCGCATCAGCGCGCACCCGCGAGCGCGCGCACCGCCGCGACGATGTTCGCGTACGCGCCGCACCGGCAGACGTTCCCGCTCATCGCCTCGCGGATCTCGTCTTCGGTCCGCGCGCGCCCCTCGGCGATCACCGCGACCGCCGAGAGAATCTGCCCGGACGTGCAGAACCCGCACTGGAACGCGTCGTGCTCGACGAACGCGGCCTGCACGGCGTGCAGCGCGCCGTTCTGCGCCAGCCCTTCGATCGTGGTGATCTCGTCGCCGGCGTGTGCGACGGCCAGCGCGAGGCAGGACAGCATCCGCCGGCCGTTCACCAGCACCGTGCACGCGCCGCACTGGCCGCGGTCGCAGCCTTTCTTCGTCCCGGTCAGACCGGCGCGCTCGCGCAGCAGGTCGAGCAGCGTGACCTCCGGCTCGACCGCAAAGGCCGCCTCGCGGCCGTTCAGGCGCAGCGTCAGGGGAATCGGCGCGGGGGGCGGCGCAGGCGAGCTGCCGGTAGATCGCACGATGCTCTCCTCACGGGGAAGGGCAGGACGGGTTGCGCTAGACCAGACAAGCCGCGCACGACCGTGGATGCACCCGGAGCGACCTAGCGCGTTGACGGGCCGCCCGGCGCGTGATAAAGTTCCGTGGTTATGTACGCGATCGTTGAGACCGGCGGCAAGCAGTTCCGCGTGTCCGAAGGCGACGTCATCCGGACCGATCTCATCGAGACCGAAGTCGGCTCCTCGGTCACCTTCGACCGCATCGTGCTGGCGGCGAACGGCGACGACGTGACGATCGGTAGCCCGCTCGTGAGCGGCGCGACGGTGACCGGCACGGTGCTTCGCCAAGCCAAAGACAAGAAGATCCTGGTCTTCAAGTACAAGCCGAAGAAGCGCGTCCGCAAGCTGAACGGCCACCGCCAGCGCTACGCCGAGGTCCGGATCGACAAGATCGCGCTCCCTTAGCGGGTTCGCGGTCCGCGCGCGCATGATCGAAGTTCGCTTTCGCAGGGACAGCCGTGACCGGCTGTCCGCGATTTTTTCCAGCGGGCACGCGGGGCAGGCCGAGCACGGCGAGGACGTCGTCTGCGCGGCGGTCTCGGCGCTACTGCAGGCGGCCTGGGTCGGGCTGACCGACGTCGCCCACGTCCCGGTGAGCGGCCACCGCGAGGAGGCCGACTTCCTGATGCGCTGGCCGGCCGACGTCCGCGGCCGTGACGACGTCCGGGCGATCGTCGCCACGACGGAACTGGCGATCGAGCAGATCGCCAGCCAGGAAGAGTACCGGCGCTTCGTGCGCTGCGTGCGCGAATCCGAGCCTGCCGGCGCGAGCGAGTAGCCGGGGTGCAGAAACCGGGTACACCGGCGTCGAAAGGAACCCCACGATGACCGAAGCGAGCAAACCTCTCAACGGCGAGATTCAGCCCGGCGCCGGCCAGCCCGGCGGCGCGAACACCGATGCCGGACGCACCATCCTCGTGGGGGTGCTCGGCGGAATCATCTCGGCTGCCGGCTACCTGGTCTACCAGCGCCTCCCCGACGAGCAGAAGGACCGGCTGCACCGCCAAGTCCGCGGCGTCCTGGAGCAGCGCATCAGCGAGCTCCGGCAGAACTTCAACATCTAGCAGCCCGCCGTCGAACTGAGCGCGCGACGAGAGCGGCACCGCATTCGGTGTGGTCCGCTCTTTCTTCGCTTCGGCGCTGCTCGCGTACGCGTCCGCGCTGCGCGCGTTTCATCCGGCGCTCGACGACGCGCACGCGCTGCGGCTTGCCGGGCGCCTCGTCACGGAAGCGGATGCGGCGCGGATCGACGCGCGGCTGGTCGTGGCGCTGGTCGCGGTCGAGTCGGCGTGGGATCCCGGCGCGGTCTCGCCGGCCGGCGCGCGCGGGCTCGGGCAGCTCATGCCGGGGACGGCGGCCGGATTGGGCGTCGACCCGGACGACGCCGAGGCGAACTTGCACGGCACCGTCGTGCACCTGGCCGGGTTGCTGGCCCGGTACCGCGCGCTGCCGCCTCAAGAGCGGTACGCGCGGGCGATCGCGGCGTACAACGCCGGGGCGGGCGCGGTCGACCGCTACGGCGGCGTCCCGCCGTACGCGGAGACGCGGCTAGAGGTGCGCCGCGTGATCGCGCTCTGGCGCCGGCTCTGCGGGGTCTAGGCGCTCGGGATGCAGCCCGTCGACGTCGATCGGCAACGCCGCGTCTTGCATCGTGCCCGCGGATGCAGCCGCGGTCAAACCGGGTGCCGGCCGCGGTTCCGCCAGCTGTTCGCCGACCGGATCGGGCTCCGGTGCCGGCGGGTCGACCGCCGGGAACGGCGCGGTCGAGGTCTCTTCCCACGCCGCCGGGTCGTATGTGGGAGCGTCGTAGGGGGCCGGTTCGTAGGGCGGCGGCTCGTACGGCTTTGCCGCCGTCTCGTCGGCGATGTCGGCGGCGCGCTCCATCTCGCGGATGAAGGACTGCGAGGTGTTCTGGATCTCGCGCATCACGTGGCCCGCCTTGCGCGCGACCTTTGGGAGCTGTTCGGGGCCGAAGAACAAGAGCGCCGCCGCGCCCAGGATGGCCATGTCCGGAATCGAGAGCATCCGGAGGGTTTCTTCCCGGTCCCGTGCAACGCGTCATGCCCCGCGCCCCGCGCGGAGATCACCGAAGGCCGGCCCCCTCGCCCTGAAGATCATCTACACCCGCGGCAACCGGACCGAGACGCTGGCGTCGATCGCCACGCTGCGGAAGATTTTGAACCGGTTCGTCGCGCACCGCGTGTTCTACGAAGTGAGCTCGCGCAACAAGCGAGGGCACGAGTTCTTCTCTGCCAAGAACACGTTCGTGGTCGGCTCGATCGAGATCGTCAACCGCGACTACCTGACGATCACGATCTTCGACGCGAACAACGCCTCGCACTCGATCGAGATCCTGAACCCGGCCGCGATGCGGATCTACGACGACACGCTCGGCAAAGGCTTCGCCGTCTCGTTCCTCAGCGAAGGCGCGGAAGGGGTCGAGTCGCGCTGCTACCTGCGCGACGAAGGCGAAGAGGGCGACGGGATCAAGGAGCGCACCGCGCTCGAGAAGATCACCCTGCCGCAGCTCTTCGAGTACCTGGAAGAGATCACCGCGCCCGACATCATCTCGACGAAGACGCTATAAGCCGTCGACCGCTGCGGCGACGCCTTGCGGGTCGCTGCCGAACAGGTCGAGCAGATCACGCTCTTTGACGGCTTCCGCGGTGAAGCCGTAGACGAGATGCTTGGCGTGGTAGACCTCGCCCGCGCGGCGCGCGCCTTCGACGAAAACGCGCTGCGCTTCGGCGTCGAGGTAGAGCGTGCGCTCTCCGTCCTGCGAGCGAAACGCCAGCGTGTCGTAGCGCGCGAACGGCGGCTGTTCGTCGCCAGGCAGCGCGCCTTCCGGAATTTCGAGCACTTCGGGAAGCTTTTTCGCCGCATCTTCGGCCGCTTTGTCGATACGTTCGCGCGGAACGAGCGGATCGATCGCCGGGCCGACGCGCGAATCGGTGAGCAGCGCCAGCAGCAGATGCGGCGGCGCGACGAACTCCGCGCCGTGCCAGATCGCGATCGTCACGGCGGTGCGCATCACGCCGAGCAGATCGTCACCGAGCCGGATCTGGTCGCTGTCGGTCACGTGCGTCTGATGCGACTTTCGAGCCGCGTCGCCTTCCGCAGCATCCGCACCGCTTCGCCGCGCCGGCCGCTGCGGTGCAAGGCGACGCCGAGGTTGTGATACGCCGGCGCGTACTGATCGTCGATCAGCAGCGCGTACTCGAAGTGCGCGATCGCCTCCGCGACGTCACCGTGCTCGAGCAGCAGGTTTCCCAGCGTGGTGATCGCGGCCGCCGAGCGCGGGTCGGCTTCGAGCGCCTCGACGAGCGCGTCGACCGCGCGCCGCAGGTCGTGCCGGTGGACCGCTAGGACGGCCCGCTTGTTGTGGACTGCGGCGACTTCTGCTGCGGTGCGCGCCGCGCCCAGCGCCGCGGCCAGCTCGGTCTCGGCTTCCTCGAGCCGCCCGCGCTCGAGCGCCCGCGCCGCACGTTCGAACGGCCCGGACGGCGCGGCGCCGGGAAGCAACCGGCGCAGACGGTCGAAGAACGCCACGTGGGGGTCTTGCACGTCGACGTCGTCACGCTCTTCCCGGAGATGTTCGCTCCGGTGATCGGGCTGTCGATCGTCGGGCGCGCGGTCGAGCGCGGCCTGGTCGAGGTGCGCCTGCACCACCTGCTCGACGCCCTCGAGGGCAACGAACGCGCCGACGAGCGCCCCTACGGCGGCGGCCCCGGCATGGTGCTCCGCATCGAGCCGATCGCCCGCACCCTGGATGCGGTCCTGGCGGCGGCGCCGGCGGGCGAGCGCCGTCGCATCGTCCTGACCTCCACAAGCGGCCCGGTCTTCCGCCAAGCCGACGCCGCGGAGTGCTCCTCGCTGGACCGCCTGATCCTGATCTGCGGCCACTACGAAGGCATCGACGAGCGCCTTTCAGCCCTGTATCCGATCGAAGAATTCTCCCTGGGCGAATTCGTCCTGACCGGCGGCGAGATCCCGGCCATGGCTTTCCTCGATGCGACGGTCCGTCTCGTTCCCGGCGTCATCGACGAAGCGTCTGCCACATCAGAGTCGTGGACCGGCACCGATCCGGACCATCCCGCCTACACCCGCCCGCCAACCTACCGCGGCATCGAGGTCCCGCCCGTCCTGCTCAGTGGAGACCACGCAAAGATCGCTGAGTGGCGCCGCGACCAGTCGCGAGAGCGCGCCACCGCCCGCAATCGCCGCCGGCTGGATGACGGTCGTTCGCCTGCCGCTTGGCAGGTCGAGCCGAGCGAGCCCCGGACGCAAACCGACCCACTACCGGAAACCGGATTCGGCTTGCCGGAGTAGGGGGTCCGTGATACACTACCGAGGTTGCCCGCCGCGCGCCCGTGCGGCGTTTTCGCTGTTCGTCAGAGAGCTGTCATGAACGTACTCGACCTGATCCAAAAGGAACAGGAGAAGCCGACCGTCCCGGATTTCCGCCCGGGCGACACCGTCAAGGTGTACTCGAAAGTCGTCGAGGGCGGCAAGGAACGCACCCAGATGTTCGAGGGCGTGGTGACGGTCCGCAAGAACGGCGGCCTCGGCGAGACGATCACCGTCCGCCGCGTCGCCCACGGCGTCGGCGTCGAACGCTCGTTCCTGCTGCACAGCCCGCGCCTCGAGCGGATCGAAGTGTCGAAGCGCGGCATCGTCCGCCGCTCGCGGTTGTACTACTTGAGCGAAAAGGTCGGGAAGGGCGCGCGCATCAGAGAACGCAAGCCGGATCGCAAGACCGCCAAGTAGTAGCCGGTCTTCCTGGTGACCCCGCTCGAACTTCTGGCGCTCATCGCGGTCTTCGCGATCGTCCGCGTCGCGATCAGCATCCGCCCCCGCACGCCCGCCGGCTTCGGCGCCGAGTCGTCCGGGATCGGCGCCGCGCCGGAGGATCAGCCGCGCACCGGGCCCTCGACGCGCACGGTCATCCGCGAGTACCTCGACGCCTTCATCGTGGCGGGCTTGGTCGCACTCTTCCTGATCACGTTCGTGGTGCGCACGTTCTTCATCCCAAGCGAGTCGATGGAGCCGACGCTGCTCGTGCACGACGTGCTGCTCGTCAACGAGTTCGAGTACCGCTTCACCAAGCCGCACGAAGGCGACATCGTCGTGTTCCCGCCGCCGATCCCGAACCCGAACGACTTCATCAAGCGCACCATCGGGCTGCCCGGCGACAACATTCGCGTGCACAACGGCGTCGTCTACCGCAACGGCGTCGCGATGCGCGAGCCGTACATCGAGGACAAGCCGAACTACGAGCTGGAGATCAAGAACTACGGCATCTACGTCGACGGCACGCCGCTCGACCCCGGACAGGCGAACATCCCGCCGCGCGAGCGATGGAGCGCGCCCGACCGCATCCCCGACGGCTGCTACATGATGTTCGGCGACTTCCGCACCAACTCGGAAGACTCGCACGTGTGGGGCTTCGCGCAGGCCGGCGGCACGTTCATGAGCGGCCCGCGCAAAGGTGAGAAAGCCGGCTTCACCGGCCACGCCTTCCTGATCTTCTGGCCGCTGAACCGCATCCGTATCCTCCACTAAATCGCGCCGGCCGACAGCCTGCAGGCAGAATGAAGTCCGCGCCGCGATTGCGAACGTGGACTGCCAATGCTGCGAACCCGAACCGTGGTTTCGCTCTCCGCGCAGGTCGTGGTTCTGGCGCTGATCGTGACGGCGTTCTTCATGCGGACCTCGCCGGTCGACGGGCTCTCGATGGAGCCGCGCGTGCACGCCGGCGAGCTGGTGCTGATCAACACGCTCGCCTACCGGTTCGGCCCGGTGCAGCGTGGCGACGTCGTCGCGTTCCGGCACGACGCGCCGACGACGGAGACCTACATCAAGCGCGTCGTGGGACTTCCCGGCGAGCGCGTCGAGGTGCGCGACGGCGAGGTCTCCGTCGACGGGCGCGTGCTCGCGGAACCGTACGTGCGGTTCCGCGACCGCCGCAGCGCGCCGCCGGTGCTCGTCCCGCCGCACGCGTACTACGTCCTCGGCGACAACCGCGCCGACAGCGACGACTCGCGCAACTGGGGCGTGCTGCACGACGACGCGATCGTCGGCAAGGCGCTGGTCGGCATTTGGCCGCCGCGGCGGATCTGATCGCCGTGCCGAGCGGCGGCGGGGTCCAAGCAGCGCAAATTCAGTGGTACCCCGGCCACATGGCGAGCGCGATGCGGAAGCTCGGCGAGCGCCTGAAGATCGTCGACGTGGTGATCGAGGTGCTCGACGCGCGGCTGCCGCGCGCCTCCGCGAACCCCGGGCTCGACCGGCTGGCGGCGCACAAGCCGCGGCTGGTGGTGCTGGGGCGCGAGGACCTTGCCGACCCGCACGCGACGCGTGAATGGACGGCGTGGCACCAGCGGCACGGCCGAACGGTGGTCGCGGTCAACGGAAAGGACCAAACTTCGGTGAAGCGAATCGCGGCGGCGCTCGGCGCGCTCGCCGCCGGCGCCGGCACGACGCGGGCGATCGTGGTGGGCATCCCGAACACCGGCAAATCCTCGATCATCAACGGTCTGCTCCGCCGGACGGCGGCGAAGACCGAGGACAAGGCCGGGGTGACGCGGTCGCTGCAGTGGTTCCGCGTCCAGCCGAAACTCGAAGTGATGGACACGCCGGGAATCCTGGTTCCGAAGATCGCCTCGCCGGAAGCACAGTGGCAGCTCGCGCTGACCGGCGCGCTGCCGCGCGAGCGGTTCGATCCCGAAGAGATCGTCGAGCGCTTCGCGCGCTGGGCGCACGCCGAGCGCCCGAAGCTGAACGTCCCCGAGCTCGACGCGTTCGCGCGCGCCCGCGGCTTCGCCCGGCGCGGCGGCGAGGTCGACCTGCACAACGCCGCCGGCGCGTACCTGAAAGACTTCAACGACGGCAAGTTCGGGCGGATCACCTTCGAGCTGCCGGAGGCGCCCGCGTGACCGAAGCGCAGCGCCGTAAGAAGCGCAACGCCGCGCAGCGCGAGCGCCGCCGGCTCGACCGGCTGCACGCGTTCGAAGAGCGCGCGCGCGCCTCGGGCTACCGGCTCGTCGGCGGCATCGACGAGGTCGGGCGCGGGCCGCTCGCGGGACCGGTCGTCGCCGCGTGCGTCGTCACGGACGGTCCGCTGAAACTGCGCGGGCTCAACGACTCCAAGCAAGTGCTGCCGGAAGTGCGCCAAACGCTGGCGGTCGAGATCAAGGCGAAGTGCGTGGCGTGGGCGGTCGGCGAAGCGTGCGTCGAGGAGATCAACCGGCTCAACATCTACTGGGCGAGCATACTCGCGATGGAACGCGCGCTGGCGGCGCTGCAGGTCGCGCCGGAGTACCTGCTGACCGACGCGGTGCGGATCAGGTCGTGGTGCGGGGCGCAGGAGCCGGTGATCAAGGGCGACGCGAAGTGCGCGACGGTCGCGGCGGCGTCGATCGTCGCGAAGGTCCACCGTGACGCGCTGCTGGTCGCGCTGCACGATCAGTACCCGCAGTACGGGTTCCACCAGCACAAAGGCTACGCGTCTCCGCAGCACATTGCGGCGCTGAACGCGCACGGCCCGTGCGCCGAGCACCGGCGCGCGTTCTGGCGCGTGCGCGCGGCGTGGGACGCGCTGCCGGGGATGGAAGAGTTCGTCGCCGACGAGCTGGCCGCCGCGGCGGAGACCGTCGAGCCGGAGATCTTCGCGACGTGAACCGCGCGCAGCGCGGGCGCGCCGGCGAGGACGCCGCCGCGGCGTTGCTCGAGGCGCACGGCTACCGCATCGTCGGGCGCAACGTGCGCCTCCCCGGCGGCGAGCTGGACATCATCGCGCGCGACGGCGACACGGTCGTCTTCGTCGAGGTGAAGGCGCGCGCGAACGCGGCGTACGGGAGCGCGGTGCGCGCGGTCGACGCGCGGAAGCGCGCGACGTTGCGCGCGCTCGCGAGCGACTGGCTGCAGATCGCCGCGCCGCGCGCGCAGGCGCGCTTCGACGTCGTCACGTTCGACGAGGGGCGCGCGCGGCTGCACCGCGGAGCGTTCCGATGACGACGCTCGCCGGGCAGACGCTCGCCAATCGCTACCGCGTCGACGCGCTGATCGGGCGCGGCGGGATGGCCGACGTCTACCGCGGCGCGGACGTCGTCCTCGACCGGCTGGTCGCGATCAAGGTGCTCACCGAGCGCGACGACGGCGAGCGCGACCGCTTCCTGCGCGAAGCGCGCTCGATGGCGCGGCTCAACCACCGCAACATCGTCGCGGTGTACGACGCCGGGCGCGACGAAGGCTGGTCGTACATCGTGATGGAACTCGTCGAAGGGCGCACGCTGGGCTCGGTTCCGGCGCACGAGCTGACCGTGCACGGCGCGATCCGGCACTACATCGAGATCCTCGAAGCGCTGGCGTACGCGCACGAAAGCGGCGTCGTCCACCGCGACGTGAAGCCGGCCAACGTGATGGTACTCCCGAGCGGCGCGGTCAAGGTGATGGACTTCGGCCTGGCGCGCCGCACCAGCGACATGTCGAGCGCCTCGACCGCCGGCGAGATCGTCGGCACGATCGCGTACCTGCCGCCGGAGCGGTTTCTCGGCAAAGCCGCCGACGCGCGCAGCGACCTCTACTCGGTCGGCGTGATGCTCTACGAGACGTTCACCGGCGCGCTGCCGTTCAAGAGCGACACCGACGACTTGGTGGCGGTGATCTTCGGCCACGTCAACGAGCCGCCGCCGCCGCCGCGCACCGTCAACCGCGCCGTCCCGCGCGAGATCGAGCTGATCATCCTCAAGCTGCTCGAGAAAGAGCCGGACCGCCGCTACCAGACCGCGCACGAGGTGATCGCGGACCTGCGCTCGCTGCTCGGCCCCGCGCCGGCGCCGAGCGAGGCGATGCAGCAGCCCCCCGCGCCGGCCGCGGCGGAACGCTCCGCGGCGCGCTCGAGCGCGTCGCCGCCCGGCGAGGGCGAGCGCAACCGGACGATCGAGGCCGACGCGCGCGCGGTGCTGGCGCGAACGTTCGGGCGCTCGAAGGCGGTCGACGTCGGTTACTCCGAGACGCTGGCCGGGATGCTCGCGACGCGCAAGCACGACTACGCCGAGGCGACGCGCGCGTACCGCGCGGCGCTCAAGGCGTTCCGCGAAGCGAACAACGAGGCGGAGCACGCGAAGACCGCCCTCAAGTTCGCCACGATGGTGATGCAGAAGTGCAACGAAGGGGAGACCACCGGCGCGCTCGTGAACCGGCGCGAGCTCTCCGACGCGGCCGACGTGCTGAGCGAGGCGCTGCCGACCTTCCGCGGGCGCGGGATGCTCAAAGAGCTCGAAGACGGTGAGCGGCTGCTCTACACGCTGCAGCGAACGCTGATCAGAACCCGCTGAGGCCATGCCGGCGAAACCGACGCTGCGCCGCGCCGTCACGCCCTGGGGCTCGTTCTCGTGGGGCTATAGCGACGTCGGCGCCGACATCTTCGTCGGATTGGGGCTGGTGCTCGGCGCGGCGGCGGGCGGCTCGAACGTCGCGTTCCTCTTTGCCGGACTGGTCTATATCTGCATCGGCTTGGCGTACACCGAGCTCGCGGCGACGTATCCGGTCGCGGGCGGCGGGCAGTACTTCGTCATGCGCGGGCTCGGCGACGTGTTCGGGTTCGTCGCCGGCTGGGCGGTGCTGCTGGACTTCACCATCGACATCGCGCTCTTCGCCTGGTCGTGCGTCGACTACCTCGGCCAGCTCGTTCCCGTGCTCTCGCTCGGCGCGCACCCTTGGGTGCATTTCCTGGTGGCGTTCTCGCTGATCGCCGGGCTGTGCATGCTCAACGTGATCGGCGTGCGCGAGTCGACGACGTTCAACGGCGTCGTCTCGGCGCTCGACGTCGTCAGCGAGACGTCGATCCTCTTCTTCGGCTTTCTGTTCGCGTTCAACCCCGATCTGCTGGTGCACGCGATGACGGCCTACTGGCCGAGCAGCGAGCATCTCCTGCTCGGCGCTTCGCTGGCGATCATCTCGTTCGTCGGCTTGGAGTCGATCTCGCAGGCGGCGCAGGAGACACAGCGCCCGGCCTCGATCATCCCGCGCACCTCGATCGCGCTGATCCTCACGATCTTGGTCTACGCGCTGGCATACGCGAACCTCGCGCTCGGGATGACGCCGGCGCACCCCGTTCCGCCCGACGCGCACGGGCACGCGCAGACGTTCTTCCAGTACCTCGGCAACAAGGAGAACCAAGGCTCGGCGGTGGCGGTGCTGGCCGCGAACGTGCCGTACTTCGGCGCGCTCGCCGCGCTCTACGTTCCGGTGCTGGGCGCGATCCTGCTGCTGATCAGCTCGAACTCCGGCGTCTTCGGCTCGTCGCGAATCGCGTACGCGATGAGCCGCGCGCGGCTGCTGCCCTCGCTCTTCGAGCGCGTCCATCCACGCTACCGCACGCCCGCGGTCTCGATCGTCTCGTTCTGCGGCGTCGCGCTGCTGGTGCTGTGCTTCGCCGCGCTGCCCTCGCTCGACCCCGGCGCCGAGGCGGTCTACAACCGGTTCTTCCACGGTGAGGCCGGGCTCGACGTGCTCGCCGACTTGTACGCGTTCGGCGCCGCGACGAGCTACTCGTTCGTCTTCGTCGCGCTGATCGCGCTGCGCTTCAAAGACCCGCTGAGCCCCCGCAAGTTCAAGATTCCGATCAACGTCCCGCTGCGCTTTCGCGGCGAGCGGGTCGACTTTCCGGTGATCGCCGTGCTGGGGTTCGCCGGCATCTTCTCGATCCTAATCTTCACGATGCTGACGCATCCGATCGGCCGCGTCGCCGGACCGCTGTGGCTCGCCGCCGGCTTCGGCGGCTATCTCGTCTACCGCACGCGCAAGAGGCTGCCGCTGCTGCGCTCACGTCCGGTCGACTGGGAATCTCAGCAGGTGAACATCCTCAAAGACGCGGGCGAGCTGGAGCTGATGGACGAGCTGGTGGAGAAGCTGCGGGCGCGCGGCAAGCTGCCGGCGGCGGCAGCCGCGGAGGTGAGCAGCGATGCGTAACGACCGCCGAATCGTCTACCGCTACCGCGCGGTGTTCGGGTTCGGGTTTCTCGTCCTGGGCGCGGTGACGCTGTACCGCGTCGGCGTCGTCGACGCGCCGTTCGGCAACAAAGTCCTCGGGGGGCTGCTCGCGCTGACGATGATCGCGCTCGGGGTGGTGCGGCTGGTGCAGTACGCGCGCTGGAAGCGCGAGCGCGGTCCATGACGCCGATCGCCGTCCACCCGCTCGGCGCGCTGGTCGGGATCGCGATCGTCCTCGTCGTCGCGGCGACGATCTACTGGATGCTGCACCCGCCGGCCTCACCTGCCGACGTCGTAGCGGAGCGCGCCGAGGCGGCGCTCGAGGCAATGGTCGGCCGGATCATCGTCGTCTTCGCGGAGGAGATTCACTCCGAGCACATGATGGCGCTGGCGGCGCGGCTGGCGCGGCGCGAGCGCGCCGACCTGCTGGCGGTGTACGTGATCGAGGTGCCGCTGATCCTCGCGCAGGACGCTCCGATGCCCGACGAGGACCGCCGCGGTTACGACGCGCTGGCGACCGCGGAGGTGATCGCGCACCACCGCGGCGTGAACATCCACACCGAGCTGATCCACGCGCGCCAGATCGCACCGGCGGTGCTCGACTTGGCGAAGCGCGAGCAGACGAACCTGATCGTGCTCGGCTCGTACCGCGAAGGGAAGTACACGGGCGCGCCGCTCGGCCGCGCGATCGAGGCGATCGCTTCGGGTGCGCAGTGCGACGTGCTGATCGGCGTCCCGGGCCCGCACGGGCGGATGCTGACCGTCGAACGGAACGCCGCCGGCGCCGGCGCGCCGTCCGTCTAGCGCCGCATGGCGATCGGCGCGATCGAGCACCGCGACGCCGGCGCGGCGCTGCGGCGGCTCGCGACGCCGAACGCCCTGGCGCTCGTCAGCGACCAGCTGCTGGGGATCGTCGACACGATCGCGATCGGCTCGCTGGGGACGGCGGCGCTGGCCGGGATCACCGGCGCGACGGCAGTGTTCATTGTGCTCGGGATCGGGCTCTTCGCGTTCAGCACCGGGGTGCGCGTGGTCGGCGCGCAGGCGATCGGCGCGGGCCAGAGCGAGCGCTACGGCGCGATCGTCCGCGCGGCGACCGTCGTCCCGCTGGCGATCGCGGCGGCCGCGGCGCTGGCTTCCTTGATCGCCGCGAAGCCGCTGCTGCGCGCGCTGCTTCCCGGCGGGGCGCCGCTGGCGGCGTCGGCGCACTACCTGATGCTGCGGTGCGCGTGCCTGATTCCAATGGTGTGCAGCGGGATGATCGCGGTGGCGTTCGCGACGGCCGGCGACTCGAAGCCGACGCTGCGGCTGCTGCTGGTGATCAACGCGGTGCACGTGCCGTTGGTGTTCGTGCTGGCGCTGGGCTTCGGAACGCACCAGCCGTTCGGCCTGACGGGCGCGGGCGTCTCGTCGCTGATCGCCGAGTGCGTCGGGCTGGCATACATGATCGGCCAAGCGCGCAAGCACCCGGAGCTTGGGATCTTCGCGTCGTGGTCGATCGACCGCGGGCTGGTCGCGCTGACCGCGGCGCTGAGCTGGCCGGAGTTCGTCTTCCTGGTGCTGCAGATCGCGCCGGAGCCGGCGACGATCGCGCTCCTCGCGCCGGCAGGGACGGAGACGGTCGCGGCGTTTCGGGCACTGAGCCTTGCCAGCGACATCACGTGGTCCTTGCCGGGTTCACTCGGCGATGCGTCGGAGGTCGTCTTAGCGCAGCGGATCGGCGCGCGCGACTACGCCGGGGCGAAAGCGTTTCAGCGTGACGCAACGCGGATCGCGGTACTCGCGTGCACCGCCGTCGGCGCGCTCGTCGCGGCGCTCGCATGGCCGCTCGCGGCGATCTGTACGCTGAGCCCGAAGCTCGCCTCGCTCGCCGCCGCGCCGCTCGCCGCGCACGTCGGCGTGACCTTGCCGCTGAAAGGCTACTCCATGACGGTGATCGCGCCGATCCGGGGAGCCGGTGACACGCGCTTCGTCATGGTGATGGGGATCGTGACCACGCTCGTCGCCGTCGCGGGGATCGCGGCGGGGATCAAGCTGCTGCACCTTGGGCTTTGGGCCGTCCCGTTCGGATGGACGGCGGGCTGGCTGGTGCGCGCCGCGATCACGACGGTGCGGCTGAACAGCGGCGACTGGGAGCGCCGGCGGCTGGCCACGTCGTGATGCGGACAGCGTTGGCCGTGACGGTGGCTGCCGTGGCGCTTGCTACGCGGGCGCCCGGGGTTTCCGGCGTCTTTGACGGCGAGAGACGATGCGTTCCTGCGCGCGTACCCCACGACATTCGAGCTGCGCGACGTGCGCGTGCCGCACTGCGACGCGCTCGGAGCGCGCGAGGATGCTCGCGTACACCAACGGCGCGGTGAACGCGCACGTGCCGTTCCCCGTCGTGGACGGGCGATGGCGATACATCGGGCGGACGGTCTTCACGATCGTGCACGCGACGCTCCACCTGCCGCGAAGCATCACGTGGGCCGGCATGACCGAGGCCGACCGTTCCGCCGTGCGCAACGCGCTGGCAGCACTACGGCACCACGAGGTCGGCCAGGTGCGCGTCGCCGCAACGGAGGTCGCGCGCCTGAACTCCCTGCCGCGGACGGTGACACCGGATGCGTTGGTCTACCGCCACACGGAGATGCGCCGGCAGAGTGCAGGACTCGCGGCCATCGCCGAGGCACAGCGGGCGTACGACGCGCAAACCGACCGCGGCCGCAGGCAGGATCGCGCATCGAGCACCCTCGCCGGGCCGCGGACCGAAATTCCGTGCCGCGCCGCGCACGGGTCGGCACTGAACCGTCAGTAACCGGCTTGTAACCTCCATATCGGAAACTCATCGTGGGCCAAGGGGTAGACACGATGATCGAAGAGACCAACACCGTCACACACCTTGCGAGCAGGCGTCGCAGTGACGACGTCTTGTGCTCGATGACGTTCGTTTTCGGCGGCGTGCACTACGGCACGATCCCGATCTCGGCGCCGTACGTGAAAGGAAAGCCGATCGTGCTGTACGTCGTTCCGGCAAATCGCGCTTGGGGCGGGGAAGCCCTTACCGGCCCGCTGGACTGTCTGGTGACCGACGACCTCACGCTCGCAGCCGGCGTCGACGTCGCTCGGTAACGCGCGATGCTCGCTCGACCGCGCGTACTCTCCCTGCTGACCACGCGACGCTGCACGGCGGCGTGCGACCACTGCTGCATCGGGTCCGGCCCACGCGCCCAGGGTGCGATCCCCATCGAGAGGATGCACTCTTTGATCGACGAGGCAAAGCGCATACCTTCGATCCAGCGCGTCGTGTTCACCGGCGGCGAATGTTTTCTTCTCGGGAGCGATCTCGACGCCTTGATCGCACACGCCCACGAGCTCGAGCTCGAAACGCGCGTCATCACGAACGCGTACTGGGCCGTCGACGACGCCATCGCGCGCGACCGCGTCGCGATCCTGCGGAACGCTGGCCTGAGTGAGATGATGATCTCCACAGGAACGTTTCACCAGCGCTTCGTACCGCTCGCCCGGGTCGTGCACGCCGCACGAGCCGCCGCCGCCAAGAAGATTCCGACGCGGATCGCGATCGAGGTCTGCGATCAGCAGACATTCGACGAGACGCTGCTGCACGAGGAGCTGGCCCCGCAGATCGCCGCGCGGCAGGTCTTTCTCGGACACGATCCGTGGACGACGGATGTCGGCGGGCGCGGGAAGAGCACCATCACCAACGACGACCTGCTCGCGAACGGCGGCTCGAAGCGCGCGCTCGGGCGCTGTGCGCAGATACTCGACACGATCACCGTCACCCCGGATCAGCAGGTCTTGGCCTGCTGCGGGTTCCCGATGGAGCAGCTACCCGCTCTGAAGATCGGCGCGCTGGGAAGCGCCGCTCTCGACGACCTCGTTCGCGACGCTCCGAACGATCTGCTCAAGATGTGGCTGCACGTCGCCGGGCCACAGGGCATCGCGGAGTTCGTCGCGCGCTACGTTCCAGGCTACCAGCTCCCGCCTTCGGTGTCGATCTGCGAGTCTTGTGCCGCGCTGCAGCTCGACTCACGTGCGATGGCCGTCGTCGCGGAGCACGCCGGCGAGATCATCGAATCGGTCTTCGCGACCTTCACTCACCTCAACGGCGGGCTCGAACAGCTGCAGGCCTTCTAGCCGCCATTCTCACCGATTGGAGTCCGCAATCATGGCAAACGGAACACCGCTCGACGCGCTTTCCGCAACGATCAATCAGCTGGTTCTCTTTAACCAGGTCGTGAACCTCAACCCGCCGATCAAGTTCTACGAAGGCGAGCCGTTGTACATTACCGGCTTCACCACGGCAGGCAACACGCTGACGATCGCGATCAGCAACGACGGCCCGCCCGTGGCGAACCTGGTCCCGCCCCAAGCGGCGGCGTACGTCAAGGCCGTGATCACCTACAAGGGCCCGCCGGCATCGACCTCGGACCCGACGGCGAATATGGTCAACTTCTCGAATCAGTCCTTGGTCCTCACGGCGGCGGTTGTACCGCAGTCGACCTCGACGAACAAGTGGAACGACAGCACGCTGCTTCCCACCGTCGCCGAGTGGAGTGGGAGGAAAAACTGGGGCGTCGTCTACGTCATTCGGCACGACGGCGGAAACGGGCAGCTGTGGTGGCTGGTAACACCGGACGACACAACGCCGACGGCGACTAGCGCGACGTTCATTGACGAGCCGAAGGGCGGCGCCGTTCACGGCCCGTTCGGGATTCAGACGCCCTAGCTGCCGGAAGCGCGAACGAGCTCGACGAGCCGCGCCGCCGGCGCGGCTCCGAGCTCGGCCGCGAGCGAGGCGGCATATCGCTTGAGCTCGCGACGCGCAGCATCGACCTCACCGGCGGCGAGCAGCACGCGCAGCGCGGTCTCGCACGCCCCCTCGTTCAGCGGATCGAACTCGGAGACATCGCGCGTGAACCGGAGTGCTTCGTCCGGCCGGCCCCGCGCGAACGCGTCTTCCGCAAGGATCACCCCCGCACGGCACACCAGATCCTCGATCCGCGCGCTGAGCTGCTGCGCCCAGCTCACACGATCGTATCGGCCAGTCGCACCGGATCGATACGCTGCGAAAAGCTCCGCAAGCTCAACGCGCGCCGCGTCCCCAAGCGCCTTGCCGAGCGACTCGCGAAGGACGGCTTCGGCGCGGCGCAGGTCGACGTCGATGAGCGGCGAGAGCCGGTATCTTCCGTCCAGGAGCAACACCGCGTCACGCATCGCGAGCTTCGTGCGAAGGCGTGAAAGCGTCACCTTGAGATTGTTCGGCCATTCTTCCGGGTCAAGATGATCCCAAAGCGCCTCGCCGATGCGGTCGCGGGAGAGCGGCGCGTGCGCGGAGCCGAGCAGCGCCAGCAGCTCGAACTCCTTGTCGGAAAGCTTTATCGCAGCACCGTTGCGCACGACGCGCCCCGTTAGCAGCTCCACCTCCAGCTGCGTCGTGGAAGAGGCAGCGCGTTCGCGCAAAACGCGCCGCCGCACGAACGGCTCCAGAATACCGGCACCTTCGCCGCGCACCAGGCCGCGAACGGCGGACTGCATCTCCTCGCTCTCGATCGGCGCGACGATTGCCTCGAGCATGGCGGCCTCGCCGGCGCGGTTGCCGGCGTCGAGCACGTACAGGGCGGTGTGCGCCAAGAGCTGGGTATACGGATCGCCGCGGTCGTCGGCACAGCGCGCGGCGATGCGCGCCGCGTCGAGCGCTTCCTCCGCAGTCGCCGTGTGCTCGAGCCGGAAGAGCTGCGCGTGGGCGTACGCGACCGACCAGAGGTACGGATCCGGCGGTCCGACCGCACGCCCGCGCGCGGCATCGATGATCGGGCGGAAGCCGCGCTCGAGTCCCGGCGTCAATGCCTCTTCGAGCAGGCCGACGTACCTCCGGCATCCCAGGTCGTCGCCGTTCGTCCAGGTGAAGAGTGCACCGTTCGCGGCAGTGTTCGCGACGTGGAGCGGCAGCGCGTCGGTACGGCGCAGCAGCTCGTCGACGATCGCGACGATGCGATCGTTTTCCCCGCGATACGCCGCTTCGTGCGCGTCGATGTAGTGAAGCGTTTGGTTCTCGCCGAACTTGCCGCGCGAGACCTGCGCTGCTTCGGCGGCGTACGCGCGGGCGGCAGCGAAACGGCCATCCATCCCGTGCACCCAAGCGCAAAAGTGGAGCAGCGACGCGCGCGCCGGGATGGGATCGCGCGCAAACCCGCGCAGCGCCTCGTCGACCAGCCGGTCGGCGTCGGCGCGCCGGCCGGAGTTGAAGTAGGCCGACGCCAGCAGCATGAGAGCCGCGGCGCGCTGATCCGGCCCCGACGTCGGCGGGAGGCAGTAGTAGACCGTTTCGGCCTCGCGAACGAACGTCGCGCGGTCGACGGCGAACGAGCGGAACGGGATCGTGGCGATCCAGAGGTTCGGGAAACTGGTCAGCTGCGCGCGGTCTAGGCGATCGATGACACGCTCGTACTCGTGAAGCGCGATCGGAACGCTGGTGTACGGCGGCGCTGCGTCGATGATGGCCGCCGCTCGTTCGACGTCGTCACGGTCGAGTGCGAGGTGCGCAGCTTTGACATATGCGCCGTCGCCCGTCAGCGCGTTCAACGTCCGCTCGTACAGCGATCGCACGAGCGGCGAGAAGCGCTCCGAAAGAACCGCAGCGATCGCCGGATGCACGACCGCGTGCTCGCCGGAGCGTTCGACGAACGGCAGATTGGTCAGCCGCGCGAAGACGAGGTCGTCGCAGACGTCGCCCAAGATTCGCACGAGCTCGACGTGCGAGGCTCGGCGCAACAGCGCAGTGACGCCGAGGGCGTCTCGGACCGTCTCGTCGAGGCGAACGATCGTGCGGTGCGCGGCGAACCCCAGGAACGCTTCGGGGCTCAGCGTCGCCGCCGCCTCGCCGAGATGGTCCAAATGTTCCCCGCTTCCTGCAAGGCCGGCGAGGAGACCCGACATGAGAGGCCAGCCGCCAGTCATCCTGTAAATCGCGCGTCCGACGCGGCTCGGCAAGCCCGCTGCGGCGGCGACGTCCGCCGTCGCGGCTTCACTCAGCGCGAGGTCGGCAGCGGCGATCATCTTCGCTCCCTCCACCTCGGCGATCTGGAGAAGCGCCGGCGGGAGCCGCAACCGGCTGCTGAGAGCGACGACGCGCGCAGGCGGGTTCGCGCCGACCAGCTCTGCGAACAGGTCGACTCCATTTGGCGTGGCGAGCGCGCCGTCCACGTCGCGCAACGCGAAGAGATGTGCCTGTTCACAGCGGGCCCACTCCCGTCGCAATGCCTCGCGGGCGTTTGCGCCGGCCGCTTCGGTGCGCTGCGCCAGCCGGTCCGCCGCCGAATCGCCGGCCCGGCGGCCGTCGCGCGCAACCAGCGCGTCCAAAACGCCGCGCGCCAAGTCGACGGGCCGGGGCCCATCCGCAATGTCGCAGCCGACGAAGGCGCCGACGTGCCCGGCCGCATAGGCGCGAAGGAATGCCGCCTTTCGGTAACCGACCGGCGCGCAGAGTACGATGAGCCGCGGGGCCTCCGAAGCAACAGACGCCGCGAGCCCGGTCAGAGTCGAATCGTCCTTCGTCCGCGTGACTACCCCCAAGCTGAAGGCCGAGCCTTGTGGCCTGTACGACGCACGGCCGCCGATCACCGGCCGTCGGCCGTAACCACGTAGTAACAAGCGTGCTGCAGGCTGTGGATGAGCCGTCGACCTGCTGCGAGGTATCAATGACTGATCGCCGTACGCTCGTCCTCGAAACCGATCCCGAGAGCTTGCGCATCATGGTCCGCGCCGGAGCGCGCACCGTGATCGCGAAGCGCGGTCCCACCGGAACGGCTCACGTCGCTTGGCTCGTATGGGAGCCGTCTGCCCGGGACATCGTCGTGTGGTGCGAGCAATACGGACTCTATGCTGCCGATGCCGCCGTCGGCGAGGACCGCCTGCTGCGGATTTTCACCGTTACCGAACGCGCGCTCGGGAACGTGGTGTATCCCGTTCGCGATCGGCGTTTCGGCGCGCCGGTGCCTGCCTCGCTCATGCCGATCGGCCACTACGATGCGCGCAACGACGACACGGCGACCGTCGCGCTCGGGCTGTTTCAGGCGGCGACGGTCAACGGAGCGCCGCACGCCGGCCCGGTGAACGTCGTCTCGGTCCCGCCGCGCTTCACGGCCGACTTTGCGCCGCTGACGACCGTCTCGGTTTGGTCGCAACGCGGCGTCGAGAGCGGCAGCGTCGTCGAAGTACCAGCCGAGGCGTCCTCGCTCGCGCTCGATGGCGGCCGCCGGATCGCGCTGTGCCGGTACCATGTCCCGAGTGCCCGTTTCGTGCCGACACCGATGCCCCGGCGTCACGCCGCTTCCGAGCGCCGACCGCGACCTCCGCTTCGCCGTTCGCCGAAGGCCCACAAGAACAGCCGCACTCGTTCACGGATTCAGCGACGCGCCGCAACGAAAGGGAAGGTCATGAAACCATTGAATGCCCACGCAAAAGTCGTACCGTACGCTCAGGCATACGGGGACTACTGCGCCGCGACGTGCGTTCAGATGATCCTCGGGGGAATGGGCGTTCCGACGGGAAAGCCGGGGACACAAAAGCTGTTGGACACCTCGATAAGGGTCATCAACGGGCCGTGGGAGCGCGGCAACCCGGCCGGCGTTGCCTATACCATCAACCGCTACAACAGCGCGAACGCGAAGCAATACCGCGTGCGCCGCACGGCGTCTCCGTATAAGGCATGTTCGATCATCGTGAACGCTCTGAGTAGGTACAAATCCCCTTCAGCCGTCATGGTCTACGGCAGTGGACACTGGGTCGTGATCTCCGGCGTACATGGCGAAGGAGATCCCGAAGACCGCCTGAGCTATTCGATCGACACCTTTAGGATGGTGGACCCGGCCTTAGTGGATCCGAAGGCCCCGAGCGCAAGACAGGACGAAACGTACGGCGCTTTCTTGAACACGTACTTCTACGGCGTTTACAACTACAGGGACGCTCACGCTTTCGCGTACGGTGATGGGCGGCCGTTCATCATCGTGACCGACGAGCGCGCCAAACCGAGCTCGCGCCTACAGCTGCCCACGGCCGAAGCAATCGGTGCGGCGGCGCCGCTGTTTGAGCTCGACATGAATAAAGTCGAAATCACTGTTTCGGAGACGGCGCGGTGGATTCCGGATGGAAAGCAGGGGCTCCCGCTGCGGGTACAGCGACTGGACCGCGATGACGACTTCTACTTTTTGATTCCGTTCATAACGAGCCTATCGACAGCCAACATCGTGCGGCTCGACAAGGACGGCACGTATCTCGGGACCGCCTTCGACGTGACTGCCGATTCGGCTTTGTTCGACGCCGAGAAGCCGCTTGGTCTTGCGCGTTCCGTCGCTACGCTCGGCCTGAACATGGACGCCTTCACCTCGCCGGCCAGCAGGGTGTACGTCTGGTCTCCGAGCGTTCAGACGTCCTCGCCGTACAAGCCGCTCCACGCGTTCAGCGTCAAAGGAACGATGGTATACACGTCATTTGACGGGGCGGAGAGGTACGACGCGCTGTTCGATCATCGTACGGGCGCCAGGCTCAACTTGAAGACGCCCAAAGCCTTTCTCCCTGCTACCGATACGACTCAAACGTAGCGGCGTCGTCCGCTTCGAAAATGTCCAAGAACGTCACCAGGTCAGGTCGCTTCGCCAGAATAGGGTGGTGATGTCGCACCAACTCCTGATCTTCAGGCGACAGTCGCTCGATCGTCAAAGACTCCAATTTCCGGTTCGTCTCCTCCACCTTGTCCGGATCGATCCGCTCGCGCAGCCAGGCCACCACCTCGTCCTCATCCTCCGCCGCGACGACGACCGACCGCAGCTCCTCCATGTCGATCCCAATCCGCCGGCAGAGGAACGCGCTGATTCCCCGCGGCTCGTTCAGGTACGGGCCCATCGAGCCGCCGGGGAGGTCGGCGCGCAGCTTGTCGATCGTGCGCGGGAGGAAGTACAGGCCCAGCAGCGTCTCCCGCGGGCCGCGCGGCCGGTGGAACCGGAGGTCGAGCGGTTGCATGGCGCACGCTTCCTCAGGCCCAGGCCGCGTCCCGCCGGCGGGGCGGCCGTCAGCGCGCCGCTAGGTAGACTTTCCGCAGCTGATCGAGGACCACGGCGAGCAGGATGACGGCGCCGAGCACGATGAGCTGGGTGTACGACTCGACGCGCAACAGGTTCATCACGTTGTTCAGCACGCCGATCAGGAGGGCGCCGAAGAACGTTCCGACGATCGTGCCGCGGCCGCCCATCAACGAGGTGCCGCCGACGACGACCGCGGCGATCGCCTGCAGTTCGTAGCCGGTTCCGTTCTGCGGCGCGCCGGAGCCGAAGCGCGCGACCAGCAGCAGCCCCGCCAGCGCCGCGCACCCGCCGGAGATCACGTAGACCAGCGTCTTGACCCGGCCGGTGTCGATCCCGGCCAGCCGCGCCGCTTCCTCGTTGCCGCCGAGCGCGAGCACGTACCGGCCGTACGCGGTCCGTCCGAGCACGATCGCGAAGACGACGGCGACGACCGCCATCACGAGGACCGCGTACGGAATCCCCGGCATCCCGAACAGTCCCGGAAACAGATAGCCCGTCCCGAGCCAGTCGAACGGCGTGCTGTTCGCGAGCGGAATCGGCTGGCCGTGCGCGAGGATGAACGCGAGCCCGCGCGCCATCTGCATCATCGCCAGCGTCGTGATGAACGGCGGCAGGTTCAGCCGCACCACCGGGATAGCGTTCACCCAGCCGGCGGCGCAGCCGACGGCCAAGCCGACCAGCAGCGTCACGACGAAGTTGCCCGGGCCGCCGAAGGGCAGCGCGTTCGAGATCTGCGCCATCACCACGCCGGCGAGCGCGACCAGCGAGCCGACCGACAAGTCGATCCCCGCGGTGATGATCACGAACGTCTGGCCGACCGCCATGATGGTGTTCACCGTGATTTGGCGCAGGACGTTGATAAGGTTCTCGGGCTCGAGGAAAGCACCGTGCGCGAGCTTGTTGACGACGTAGAGCAGCACGAAGAAAGAGACCGCCGCTCCCGCGATGCGGACGATCAGCGCACGCCGGTGCTTCGCCGCGACCGCGTCCGCACGCGCGTCGAGCTCGGCCTTGACCTGCGCGGCCGGCGCCTTCGTCTGCGCCATTACGCGGCGGCTCCGGTCGCGACCGCGATCACCTTGTCGGGCGTCACGTCGTCGCGCGCGAACTCGGCGCGGATCGTGCCGCCCCGCACGACCAGCACGCGGTGCGACATCCCGATCACCTCGGGCAACTCGCTTGAAACCATCACAATGGCCGCGTCCTGCTTCAGCAGCTCCACCATGAGCGCGTAGATTTCTGCCTTCGCGCCGACGTCGATCCCGCGCGTCGGCTCGTCGAACAGGAACACGCGCGCGTGACCGATCAGCCACTTCGCCAGCACGACCTTCTGCTGGTTCCCGCCCGAGAGATTGCGCACGGTCTGCTCGCTCGACGGCGTGCGAATCCGCAGCTCCGCAATTTCCTCGTTGGTCGCCTTCGTCTCGGCCGGCTTGTCGATCAGCTCCCGGCGGACGAACTGCTGCAAGTGCGCAAGCGTGGTGTTCTCGCGGACCGTCATCCCGAGCACCAGCCCCTGTGCCTTGCGGTCCTCCGTGATCAGCGCGATCCCCGCGCGAATCGCGGTGCGCGGCGAGCGGATGACTACGCGCTCCCCGCCCACCTTGATCTCGCCGCTGGTCGGGACGTCCGCGCCGGCGATGGCGCGCACGATCTCGGTGCGGCCCGCGCCCACGAGCCCGGCCAATCCGACGATCTCGCCGGCCTTCACCTGGAACGCCACGTCGTGCACCGGGACCCCGCTCGCCGCGCTCACACCGCGCACGTCGAGGACCACCGGCGCGTCGGGCCGGATCGGCGGCAAATCGGGAAAGTGCGCTTCGAGCGGCCGCCCGACCATCAGCCGGATCACCTCGTCTTGCGGCATCTCGCCGATGGTCCCCGTCGCGACCGCTTTGCCGTCGCGCAGCACCGTCACGCGGTCGGCGATGCGCGGCAGCTCTTCGAGCCGGTGCGAGATGTAGACGAACGCGACGCCCTGCGCCTTGAGCTTCTCGATCAGCGCGAAGAGCGCGGCGATCTCGCGCTCGGTGAGGGCGGCGGTCGGCTCGTCCATCACGATCAGCCGCGCGCGGCGCACCAGACACTTCGCAATCTCGGTGAGCTGCTGCTCGGCGACCGAAAGGCGGCGCGCCGGCCGGTCGAGCGGGAGCACGATCCCCAGCTCGCCGAGCACTTTCGACGTCTCCTCGGCGGCGGCGCGCCGGTCGAGGAACATTCCCTGGCGCGGTTCGACGCCGAGCACGACGTTCTCGATCACGCCCAGGTCCGGGACGAGGTTGAACTCCTGGTAGATCATCCCGATGCCCAGGCGCTCCGCGGTCTTCGGGCCGTCGATCGTCACCCGCACGCCGTCGACCTCGATCTCGCCCGAGTCGGCCTGCAGCGCGCCGGCCAGAACCTTCATCAGCGTCGACTTGCCGGCGCCGTTCTCGCCGACCAGCGCGTGGACTTCGCCCGCGACGACGTCGAACGAGACGCCGCCGAGCGCGCGCACGCCCGGAAACGTCTTCACGATCTCGCGCATCACCAGCAACGGCGCGCCGGCGGGCGCCGCGGCGCTCACGCTATTTGCCGGCGTCGGCCTTGGTGAAGGTGCCGACCGGGACGGCGATCTTCGCGGGCGGCGTCTTGCCGTTGAAGTAGTCGTGGATCGCGTCGATCGTCTTCGCACCGATCTGGTCGGGGTGCTGGATCGCGTCGCCGTACATCGCGCCGTTCTTGATCGCCGTGCGCGCCTCGGGCGCCGCGTCGTAGCCGACCACGGCGATCTTTCCTTGCAACCCGGCGGCCTGAATCGCCTTCGCCGCGCCGAGCGCCGAGTCGTCGTTGATGCCGAAGACGCCCTTGAGATCCTTGTGCGACTGCAGGATGTCTTCCATCGCGGACGAGGCCTTCGCGCGCTCGCCACCGCCGTCGATGTCCGCGACGACCGTCACGCCGTTGCAGTTCGCCGCGATCCCTTGCTTGAAGCCTTTGACGCGGTCTTGCACCGAGGTGACCTCGGGCTCGTCGATGATCGCGATCGTGCCGACGTGTCCGGGGAGCGCCGCGCACATCAGCTTCGCCGCTTGCATGCCGCCCTGCACGTTGTCGCTGGCGATGTGCGAGACGACCTTGCCGTCTTTCGACGCGTTCGCAATGTCGGCGGTGAAGACCGGGACGTTCGCCTTGTTCGCCTCGACGATGGCGCTGCCGATCGCCTGCGAGTCGTACGGCGTGAGGATGATCGCCGCGACCTTCTGCGAGATGAAGTCTTCGACTTGGCTCTGCTGCTTGGCGTTGTCGCGCGCCGCGTCGACGACGTTGACCGTGTAGCCGTACTTGGCCGCCTCGGCCTTCATCCCGCGCTCCATGTCCTGGTAGAACTGCGCCTCGCGGTTCTGCACGGAGAACCCGATCGTCTTGCCGCCCTGCGCCGCCGCGCTCGACGCGGCCGCCGGGCTGGACGCCGTCGACGTCGTGGTCGTCGTCGTGCTCGAGGTGTCGGACGACTTCGCGCAGGCGGTGAAGGCGAGCGCCAGCGCGCACGCGAGAAGGACGGTCTTCTTCATACCGTCGCACCGGATGCGGGAGGCGGCACCCGAACCCCTGCGAGTGCGAGCAGCCTCCGCATTGCCACGTAGCTGCAAGGCGTTCTCATCTACGCTGACAGCAACCCGACCGTTTGCCTTGCCGAGCACGAGAGGCGCTGTCGTCCTCCACAGGCAGGCTGCGGACGCATCGCCGCCGGGGGACAAAACTCCCATTTCGTAGAGGTGCCCGCACTTCGCGAAGCCTGTCCACAGTATCGTTCGTCACACCTGTGTACCGTGTGGAGAACGATTCGCGATCTCACTCGGCGGCTCAGGGCGAGCGGCGGCGGAGCAGTTCCGCGAGGTCCTCGTCGATCTGCGAGCGAGTGACCCGGAGCGTCGATCGCTTCGGTGGGCGGGGTGCGCGCGGGGGCCGATCGCGCGGAATCCGGCGGCGCAGCAGCGACGCCACCACCAAGCCGACAAGGACGGCGAGAAGCAAGAACGGGATCGCCTGGGCGACGTACGTCACGCGGTCATCATATCAGGTCCGGCGACAGCCGAGCCGCGTTCACCTGACGGGGGCGAATCGCGCTCGGATCGTGCGCTCGAGCGCGCGTTCGTCTTTGAGACGCGCGCGCGGGACCGGGACCTCGGTGCCTTCCACGTGCTTGAGGCCCCAGCGCACGAGCTGGAAGAGGATCGGCAGCAGGTCGAGACCTCTGCCGGTCGGCGTGTAGACGAACTGGCGGCGGTCTTCAGGGTCGCGGGATTTATGCAGGATGTCCCATTCCTCGAGGCGCGCGAGGCGGTCGGCCAGGATGTTGGTGGCGATCGCTTCGGGACCGTCGAGAAGCTCGCGGTAGCGGCGCTTGCCGCGCAAGAGGATGTCACGCAAGACGACGAGGCTCCAGCGGTCGCCGATCACCTCAAGGGTCGAGGCGATGGGGCAGCTGGAGCGGGCGGGCTTCATGCCCATCATTCTAGCCCATGTTGCTTGCAACGTGCAAGTGAATCTGCTATGCTGCATTCGCTTGCAGATCGCAAGCGACGTGGGGAGGCCGCCGGGGATGATCCAGGACGAGTCGCTGGTCGAGCACGGAGCACGCCGCGCGCTCGTCGTGGCCGGCGTCATGGCGGCGACGCTGCTGGTCACCGTCGATGCGACGATCGTCAACGTGGCGCTTCCGACGATCCAGGGAAGTCTCGGCGCAAACTTGGACGAGGCGGCCTGGATCGTCACCGGTTACATCATCTCGGCGGTGATCGTCATCCCGCTCACGCCGTGGCTGCAGCAGACCTTCGGGCGGCGACAGTACTACGTCACCGCGATCGGCGGGTTTACCCTCGCCTCGATGCTGTGCGGTCTCTCCACCTCGCTCGACGCGCTCGTGTTCTTCCGGATTCTGCAAGGGCTGTGCGGCGGCGGGCTCATCTCGACCGGACAGGCGATCTTGCGCGACACGTTTCCGCGCTCCGAGCTCGGAAAGAGTCAAGCGCTGGTCGCGCTGGCAGCGGTCGGCGGGCCGAGCATCGCGCCGACGCTCGGCGGGGTACTGACCGACGCCCTTTCCTGGAACTGGGTCTTCTTCATCAACGTCGCGCCCGGGGTGCTGGCGGCGATCGTCGGGGGCTTCACGCTGCGCAACCCGGGTTATCACCGCAAGCCGGGCGGGTTCGATGCGATCGGACTGATCCTGCTCGCCTGTGGTCTGGGCGCGCTGCAGTACGTGCTCGACGAAGGCGAGCGGAACGACTGGTTCGCCGACGGCGGGATCACGGCGCTGGCGGTGAGCGCCGTCGTCGGGCTCGCCGGCTTCGCGCTGTGGGAGATCTACGGCACGAAAATCCCGATCGTCGATCTGCGGATCTTGCGCAATCGCACCGTCGCGGCCGGCTGCGCGCTCGCGCTCACGGTCGGGTTCTCGCTCTTCGGCGGGATCGTGCTCGCCCCGCAGTTCACCCAGCAACTGCTCAACTTTACCGCGACGCTGAGCGGAGAGTCGATTCTGCTGCGCGCGGGGGCGATGGTGCTGTTCACACCGATCACGCTGCTGTTGCTCAACCGGTTTCGGGTCGCGCCGCGGCTGCTGATCGCGTCGGGGTTCGTCGTCGTCGCGCTCGCCAACGTCATGCAGGCGTACGTGACGACGACGGACTCCTCGTTCTGGACGCTCGGGCCGGCGCTGATCGTCGGCGGCGCGGGCTTCGCGATGCAGTTCTTGCCGCTTTCCGTCGCGGTGTTGTCAAGCGTGCAAGGCGCCGACACCCAGAAGGCGACTTCGCTGATGAGTCTGTTCCAAAACGTGGGTGGCTCGTTCGCGACGGCGATCCTGGTGACGCTGCTCGACCGCCGCGGCGCCGTCCACCAGGCAAACCTAGCCGGCGAGATCACCCTCCGCAGCCCGGCCGTGCATGCCGCGCTCGCGCATCACGTCCCCCTCGTGTCGCTCAACCGTCTGGTCGTCCAGCAGTCGGCTGCGATGGCGTTCGCCGACGCGTTTCTCTTCCTCGCCGCCGTGACGGCGGTCGTCGTGCCGCTGGTCTTTCTGCTGCGCGCACCGCGCCTGCGGACGAATTAGGGCGACAAAGACTGCCCAGGCCTAGTCGAGGCGCACCTCACGCGTGATGGGAGGGCGCATGCTCTCTCTTGCCTTTTCGGCCGCCGTGGTGGGAATCGACGCACACGTCGTGCGCGTGGAAACCGACTCGGCCGCCGGCGTCCCGCACTTCGCGCTGGTCGGCCTCGCCGACAAGGCGCTCAACGAGTCGCGCGAACGCGTCCGCGCCGCGATCGTCAACTCGGGGTTCGGCTTCCCGCCGGGCCGTTTGCTGGTGAACCTCGCCCCGGCCGACATGCACAAGCGCGGGGTCGGGTTCGACTTGGCTATCGCGCTGGCGCTGCTCGCGACCGACGAGCAGATCGACCGCGCGGCACTGCGTGACTACGTCGTCTGCGGCGAGCTCGCGCTCGACGGCGGGCTGCGCGCGGTTCCCGGCGTGCTGGCGATGACGCTCGCCGCGAAGCGCGCCGGCTTCGCGCGGATCGTCGTGCCGGAGCCGAACCGCGACGAAGCGGCGCTGGTCGACGGGATCGACGTGTACGCCGTTCCGGCGCTCGCGGACGCGATCGCCGTGATCCTCGGCCACGGCACGAAGTTCCGCCGCCGCGGCGTGACCGTGCTCGACCCGAGCGATCGCGCGAGCTGCGGCGACTTCAGCGACGTGAAAGGACAAGTGCTCGCGAAGCGCGCGCTGGAGATCGCCGCGGCCGGCGGGCACAACGTGGTGCTGGTCGGACCGCCCGGCTGCGGCAAGACGATGCTGGCGCGGCGCGTGCCGTCGATTCTGCCGTCGATGACGGTCGCCGAAGCGCTCGAAGTGACCAAGGTGTACAGCATCGCCGGGCTGCTCGGCGCGCGCCCGCGCGTCGTCGCGACACGGCCGTTTCGCGCACCGCACCACACCGCAAGCCGTGTCTCGCTGGTCGGCGGCGGCGCGATCCCGCGCCCCGGAGAAATATCGCTTGCGCTCAACGGCGTGCTCTATCTCGACGAATTGGGCGAGTTCAGCCGCGCGACACTGGAGGTGCTGCGCCAACCGCTGGAGGAAGGCGCGGTGACGATCGCGCGCGCCGCCGGGACGCTGACGTTTCCCGCGCGCTTCACGCTGATCGCGTCGATGAACCCGTGTCCGTGCGGCTACCGCGGCGACCGCGCCGCCGATTGCCGCTGCGACGACACGGCGGTGCAGAAATATCTCGCGAAGCTCTCCGGACCGCTGCTCGACCGCATCGACCTGCACGTCACCGTGTCGCGGGTTTCCTTCGACGAGCTGGTCCACCATACGACGGCGGAAACGTCCGCGACCATTCGCACTCGCGTCGAAGCCGCGCGCGAACGCCAGTCGGCGCGCTTGCGCGGCGCGGGCGTCGCAACGAATGCCGCCATCACCGCCTCCGACGTGCGCCGTTTCTGCCGGCTCGACGGCGACGGGCTCCGCCTCCTTGAATCCGCCGTCACCCGCGGCACGCTGAGCGCCCGCGCCTTCGACCGCATTGCCCGCGTCGCCCGCACCATCGCCGACCTCGCCGGCACCGAGCAGATCGCGCGCGAGCACGTCGCCGAAGCGCTCCTCTACCGCGGAGGCGAGCGCACCCGCGCGGCGTAGCGAGCGCACCGGTTTCTTCACGTGCCAGGACATGGTGATCGACCCCTCGCTCTTCACCACGCCGGTGACCAAAGCGGTCTGGAAAGGCGTGCAAGGTGATCCGAACGCGACCCTGACGCCGAGCGCGTGGACGCTCTACTGGCGGAACTTCATGCCCGCCGACCCCAACTTCGTCGACACGAACTTCCGGCTGAACTACTATCGCCAGCAGTTGAAATTGCGTTCGCTCGGACCGTCGGGACCGCCGCCGTACGCATTCTGCTGAGCTGCGTCGCGCTCGGCATCCCCGCCGGAAGGCCGAATCCCCGCCTGACCGGGACGGCCACAGTGTGCAGCGTGTGCGAGCCTGCCTTGAGACGAACGGCGTTCGATGCGGCGCACATGCTCGCGCTAGGCCCGGGATCCTACGTCTCGATTCCTTCGGGTACGCCGCACTACGCGATGGCCAAGGGCGAGACCGTCGTGCAGGTCAACGGCGTCGGCCCGGCGTCGATATCGCTCGTAAAGTAGACCAGCTGATCAACGAACGCGGCGGTACGCGATCGTGCCGCCGAAGTTCACGTCGCGCCAGACCGTCGTGTTCGGCTCGTGAAGGTATAGCGGAAGGTTCCGATGGGCGGTTTCGCGTTCGTCTCGTAGTGGCCGCTGCGCCGGTCAGGGATGCAATACGGCGGCGGTCGGCGCGCCGGCCGGGAGCGCGAAGCCGCTGCGCGCGATGGGAACGGTCTCCGGCCGCGTCAAGGCGGCGTGCATGTCGTCCCAGGCGCGCTCGAGCGACGGCCACAGCGTGCGCAGCGTGTGCGAGCCGCGCGGCTCTTCGTAGAAGCTCACCGGCAATCCGAGGCCGGCAAGAAAGCCTGCGGTCTGCTCGCCGTATTTCGTCGGAATGCTCTCGTCGTGCGCGCCGGTCACGACGTACAGCGGCGTCGTGCGCCATGCGATCGTTACCGCGCGCACGCCGCTGTTCAGGATCGCACCCGAAATGCACAACACGCCGGACCAGCGGCTTCCGCCGCGCGGCCCGATCTTGAACACGCTGAACCCGCCCATCGAGTACCCGGCGAGATACGTACGGCCGCGGTCGATCGGCAACTGGCTCTGCAGCAGCGCGAGCAGATCGTAGACGTCGGTCGCGGCGGGTTCCGCGTAGTCGTAGAGCCCGCGCCCGTACGGAACCGCGACGATCGTGCCCGTGCGGTCGGCAAGCCTTCGCAGCGACGACTGCGCGAGCAGCTCCGACTCTGTTTGCGGGTTGCCGTGCAGCACGATCGCGAGCGGAACGCGCGTCGCGTGCACTGCCGGCGGAACGTACAGCGCGACGAGCTGCCACGTGCGGTCGACGCGCGAAGGGACAAGCAGCTCGTGCAGCCCCGGTGCGAGCCGCAGCGGCGCAGGCGTGCCGGCGGCGAGCTGATCGACCGCCTCCATGTCGAGCTTCAGGACGTTCGCGACGGTCTCGGACCAGTCGGCTGCGGCATAGCCCTCCGGTGCGGGCTCTGCTTGCCGCTCCAGATCGTCGAACAGCCTCCGGCCGAAGGCCGCCGCTTCCTCCGCGCCCAGCTCGGTTTCGATCCGCGGCTTAGCGTCGGCGAAGCGCTGCATCGCCTCGGCGACGGTGCGCGCCGGCGCGGCGGGTTCCGCCGCCGGCGCAGCGGGCGCGCCGGCGCCGCCGAGCGAGAGCGCCACAACTAGGGCCGCCGAGCGCAGCATACGATCCCACTGTAGCGCCGCGCGCCGCGGCGTGGCGAGAGCCAATTCGCGCGGTGGCGGTGGTTCGGCACTCCGGACGGCGAAGAGCGGCGCGTGAACCCCGAAGCGCAGCGGCTGATCGCCGCGCACAAGCTGCAGCCGCATCCCGAGGGCGGCTGGTACCGCGAGACGTACCGCAGCGCCGAGCGCGTCACCACCTCGCAGGGAACGCTGCGCAGCGCGATGACGTCGATCTACTTTCTGCTCGCCGCCGGCGCGTTCTCGGCGTTTCACCGGCTGAGCTCGGACGAGACCTGGCACTTCTACCGCGGCGATCCGGTGACGATCGAGATCATCGAGCCGAGCGGCGCGCACGCGTCGCGCGTTCTCGGCGCGAACGACGTGCTGCAGACGACGATTGCCGCCGGTGCGCACTTCGCCGCGCACGTCGACGCGAACGACGGTTACGCGCTGGTCGGCTGCGACGTGGCGCCCGGCTTCGAGTTCGCGGACTTTCACCTCACCACGCGCGCGATGCTGACCGCGGCCTACCCGCACCTCGGCCCGCTGATCGCGCGCTACACGCGATGAGCGCGGCGACTCGCGCGCCGGCGTTCGCGGCGGCGAACGGCATTCGGCTCTGCTACGAGACGTTCGGCGACCAGCACGCTCCGCCGCTGCTGCTGATCATGGGCTTGGCCTCGCAGATGATTCTGTGGGACGACGACTTCTGCGAATTGCTGGCGGCGCGCGGGTTTTGGGTGATTCGCTTCGACAACCGCGACATCGGCCTGTCGACCCGCTTCCCCGACGCGCGCACGCCGCGCTTCGCCGAGCTCGTCCTCGCGCACGCGACCGGCGTGCGCTTCCGCGTTCCGTATCTATTGCGCGACATGGCGGAGGACACCGCCGGGCTGCTCGACGCCCTCGGGATCGGGACGGCGCACGTCGTCGGCGCGTCGATGGGCGGCGCGATTGCGCAGGAGCTGGCGATCCACCATCCGGCGCGACTGCGCTCGCTGACCGCGATCATGTCGTCGACCGGCTCGCGCTGGCTCCCCGGACCGACGCCGAAAGCGCTCGCCCGGCTCGCCAAGCGGATCCCGCTCGACCGCGCGGGGTTCGTGCGCGAGTACGTCGCCACGTGGGCGGTGCTCAACGGCGACCGCCTTCCGTTCGACGCCGCGCGCACCGCCCAGCACGGCGAGCTGACCTACGAGCGTGGGATCAACCCGGCCGGCGGGGCGCGCCAGCTCATGGCGATCGCCGCGTCGGGAAGCCGCAAGAAGGCTTTGCGCGGCGTGAAGGTCCCCACGCTGGTGATCCACGGGACCGACGATCCCTTGGTGCCGGTCGAAGCCGGCTACGACCTGGCGCGGACGATTCCGGGCGCGCGGCTGCTGCTGATCGAAGGAATGGGGCACTCGTTTCCGCGAGTAATCTGGCCCCGCATCATCGATGCGATCGCGCAGCACGCGGCGCAGACCGAAACCCGCTCGTGACCGGAGGACCACGATGACCGCAACGCCCTGGATCAAGTCGTATCCGCCGCCGGCGCGCTGGGACGCACCGCTCGCGCTCGGGCCCGTCTACGAGATCCTCGACACCGCCGCCGAGCGCTACGGCGACCGGCCCGCAGTGGAGTTCATGGGCAAGCGCGCGACCTATCGCGAGCTGCACGCGCTCGCGAACCGCGCCGCGAAAGGGTTTCAGCAGCTCGGCGTGCGGGCCGGCGTCCACGTCGGGCTCTACCTGCCGAACACGCCGCACTATCTGGTCGCGTTCTTCGGCGTGCTCAAAGCGGGCGGCACTGTAGTCAACTATTCGCCGCTCGACGCGGCGCAGGTGCTCGCGCACAAGATCGAAGACAGCGAGACCTCGATCCTGGTCACGCTCGATCTGCCGATGCTGCTGCCGCAAATGGAAGCGTTGCTCGGTACGGGAAAGTTCCTCACGCTCGTCGTCGGCGGGCTCGCAGACCTTGCGCTGTTCCCCGGATTTGAAGGCCCGCACGAGGACATCGCGCCGGGCGCCGTCGGACAGATCGCGTTTCGCGCGCTGCTCGCCAACGACGGCGCGTACGAGCCGCAGCCGTTCGGCGATCCGGCCGAGACGCTGGCGGTGCTGCAGTACACCGGCGGCACGACCGGGCTGCCGAAAGGGGCGATGCTCACCCACGGCAACCTCACCGCCGCGATGAGCCAGTACATCGAGACGACGCGCGTCGAGCCGCCGGTGCTCGCGCCCGGCGAAGAGCGGATGCTGCTGGTGCTCCCGCTCTTCCACATCTACTCGCTCACCTCGTGCATGCTGCTCGCGATCCGGCTGGGCGCGGAGATCGTGCTGCACACGCGGTTCGACGTCGAAGCCGTCGCCAAGGATCTCGCCGCGAAAAAGATCACGCTCTTCATGGGCGTGCCGACGATGTTCACCGCGCTGCTCTCCTATCCGGGCCTGGCCGAGCTCGATTTGACGTCGATCAAGTTCACCGGCTCGGGCGGTGCGCCGCTTCCGCTTGAGGTGCAACAGCGTTTCAAAGAGGTGACCGGCTCCGAGCTCAACGAGGGCTGGGGGATGACCGAGACGTCGCCGGCCGGCACCTTCACGCCGATGCGCGGCGCGCGCAAGGCCGGTTCGTGCGGGATCCCGGTTCCCGGCGTGATGCTGAAGTTCGCCAGCGTCGAAGACCCGAGCACCTACGTTCCGCTCGGCGAGCGCGGCGAGATCTGCATCAAAGGCCCCAACGTGATGAAGGGCTACTGGAAGAACGCGCAGGCGACGCGCGAGGTGACGACCGCCGACGGCTACTTGCGCACCGGCGACGTCGCCTACATGGACGAGGACGGTTTCGTGTTCATCGTCGACCGCATCAAGGACATGCTGCTGTGCGGCGGCTACAACGTCTACCCGCGCACCATCGAAGAGGCGATCTACACCCATCCCGGCGTTGCCGAAGTGTGCGTGATCGGGATTCCGGACGAGTACCGCGGCCAGTCGCCGAAAGCGCACATCGTGCTGAAGAGCGGCGCCTCGCCGTTCACCGCCGACGAGCTCAAGGAATTCCTCAAGGACCGGCTCGGCAAGCACGAGATGGTGCAGGTCGTGGAGTTCCGCGAGGCGCTGCCGAAGTCGCCGGTCGGGAAGATCCTCAAGACGGCGCTGTACGAAGAAGAGGCGCAGCGGCGCGCCGCGACCGAGACCGCGCAGGTCTGAGGTGGCAAACTCGAAGGACTTCGACCCGCTCGCGGTGTGGCGCGACATGCTGGCGCAGTGGGAGACGAGCGTGAACGCGCTCGCGAACAAGACGATGGCGTCGGACGAGTACGGCAGCGCGATGCACGGCGCGATGGGGCTGACCCTGCGCATGCAGGAGACGATCAAGCAGTTCATGACCGCCTACCTGGCGGCGACGAACCTGCCCAGCCGCGCCGAAGTGCTGGCCCTCGGCGAGCGCTTGGGCGAAGTCGAAGCGCAGCTGGCGCGGATGAACGCGCTGCTGCAGCGGATCGCGGACGCGCAGCAAAGCGGCGCGCCTGCGGCGGCAACGGCGCGACCGCGTCCGCCGCGCACGAAGAGTCCGCCGGCCGCCGAACCGAGCGCGTGAGCTCGACCGCGGAGCGCGTCCAAACCGAGATCGAGCGCGCGATCCAGCGCAGCATCAAAGGGCTGGACTACTTCGCCTCCCCTGCGCCCGCCGTCGGACCGACGCCGAAAGACGTCATCCTCGAGCGCGGGACGCTGCACTTGTACCACTACGTCCCGGTCGCCGCGGAGATCTACCGCGTCCCGATCCTGATCGTGATGGCGACCAGCAACCGCGGCTACATCCTCGACCTCGCGCCCGGGCAGAGCTTCGTCGAGTACCTGATCGGCCGCGGCTACGACGTCTACCTGATCGACTGGAGCCCGCCGACGGCGGCCGACCGCGAGCTGCGCTTCGAGGACTACACGCTGCGGTTCATCCCGGAGTGCGTGCAGCGCGTGCGCGAGGACAGCGGCGTCGACGACATCACGGTCATCGGCTACTGCATGGGCGGCGTGCTCGCGGTGATCTACGCCGCATTGCAGCCCCAGGAGCGGCTCACCAACCTGGTCTGCTTCACCACGCCGGTCGACTTCAGCCGCATGGAGCTGTTCGCGAAGTGGTCGGACCGGCGCTACTTCGACGTCGACAAGCTGGTCGACGCGACCGGCAACGTCCCCTCCGAGCTGATCTTCACCTCGTTCGAGATGCTGCGCCCGGCGACGCGGCTCGCCGGCCAGGCGCAGCTCTGGGAGAACATGTGGGACGAGAAGTTCGTGCGCTCGTACCGCGCGTTCGAGCGCTGGTCGACCGACACGCTGCCGCTCGCCGGGGAGTACTTTCGCGAGACGATCAAAGAGCTGATCTGGGAGAACCGCTTGCACAAGAACGAGCTGGTGATCGGCGGCAAGCACGCCGATCTTACCGGCATCACCGCGCCGGTGCTGCACGCGATGGCGGAGCACGACCACATCGTCCCGTACGAGGCGGCGAAGCCGCTGATCGGCCACGTCGGCTCGCGCGACAAGGAAGAGATCGTGCTGAAAGGCGGCCACGTCAGCCTGGTCGCCGGACCGAACGCGGTCAAGCGGCTCTGGCCGCGGCTCGACGCGTGGCTCAGCGTGCGCTCGACATGAACGAGATCGCAGCGCGCACCTATCCGCGCACGGTTCGCCTGGGCCAGGACGACGTCGAGCTGCGCTTCATGCGCGCCGGCGACGAAGCGGCGGTGCTGGTGTTCGCGCGCGAGCTGCCGCCGCACGACTTGCTGTTTCTGCCGCGCGACATCACGCAGCCGAAAGTGCTCGCCGCGTGGGTGCACGAGATCGAGCGCGGCGCGCTGACGACCCTGCTCGCGCTTCGCAACGGTGCGGTGATCGGCTGCGCGACCATTGCGCGCGAGCCGCTCTCGTGGTCGCCGCACGTCGCCGAGCTGCGCGTCGTCGTCGCGACCGCGGCGCGCGGGATCGGGCTCGGGCGGCTGCTCAGCGCGGACGCCGGCGAGCTCGCGGTGGCGATCGGCGTCGAGAAGCTCATCGCAAAGCTGACGCCCGATCAAATCGGCGCCGTGACGGTCTTCGAGACGATGGGCTACAAAGCCGAAGCGCTGCTCCGCGACCACGTCAAGGACGCCGCAGGAGTCAAGCACGACCTCGTCATCCTGAGCTTGGACGTGGAGCGCTTTCGCGCTCGGGCGGCGGCTTACGGACTGGCGGGTGAGTGATTTCGATCCGACAAAAGCCGACAAAAAGAGTGCGCGCCCGCCCGCTTGGCGAAGGCACTCTAATGCGAACTTTGGTTCGCAGCCGACGGTGAGGGGAACGAACCACATCATGAGGACGATTTCTTTCGCATGACGACCGCCAGTTGGGACAGCGCCGGTCCATCGGCCGGGAGCCACCGAGGGCTTCGTCCTCCTTCGAAGCTGCTTTGGCTGGCGGAGTACCGCGCGCTGTGGGAACTCGGTTTCTCGCTCACCGCGACGCCGCTGCTGCTGAGCGCGCCGCGCGGCGACGGACACCCGGTACTCGTGCTGCCCGGCTTCCTCGTCAGCGACATCTCGACGTCGCTGCTGCGCCGCTATCTCAAGCTGCTCGGCTACGACGCGTACGGCTGGGAGCTGGGCCGCAACTTCGGCGGCGTCGCGCGGATGCGCACCAAACTCCGCGAGCGACTGCGGCTGATTCACGAGCGCACCGGCAAGAAGGTCAGCCTCGTCGGCTGGAGCTTGGGCGGCGTGTACGCGCGCGACCTTGCGCTCGCGATGCCGAACGCGGTGCGCTCGGTGATCACGCTGGGCAGCCCGTTCACGCGCAGCCCGCGCGCCAGCAACATCAGCGACGTCTACGAGTTCGTTAGCGGCGAAGGCCCGTGGGATCCCGGCGCGCACGAGTTCGACGCGATCGCCGGCGACTTGCCCATGCCCTCGACGTCGATCTGGTCGAAGGTCGACGGGGTCGTGAGCTGGAGCTCGTCGGTGTTGAAGAGCAACGCGCGCACCGAGAACGTCGAGGTGATCGGCGCGAGCCACATCGGTCTTGGTGCGAACGCGGCGGTGCTGTGGGCGGTCGCCGACCGGCTCGCGCAGCCCGACGGAACGTTCGCGCCGTTCGCGCGCGGCGGGCCGTTCGCGATCGCGTACGGCGCGGGCGCTTAGCGTCGTCTAAGCGGCGCCGCCGGCGACCAGCGCGGCGTGTAGCACCACACCCGCGGCGCCGCCGACGAGGCTGCCGTTCAAGCGAATGAACTGCAGGTCGGGTCCGAGCTCGGACTCGATCTTGTCGGTCACTTCGTCCGCGTCCCAGCGCTGCACGACCTCGGTGATGAGCAGGGAGAACTGCTGCTGAAAGCGCGCCAGCACCGACTCCGCCGCCGCGCAGATGCGCTCGTTGAGGCGCTCGACGACCGCGGGATCGTCCAGCATCCCGCGCGCAATCTTCGCGGCGATCTCCGCCAGCCTTGACGACGACGGCTCGGTGTCTGCCGCTTCGGCCGGCAACCGCTCCAGCCGCGCGCGCAGGGCGCTCCAGCCGGCCGCGACGAGCTGATCGAGCTCCGAGCCCTGGACGATCGCGGTCTTGAGCCGCGCGGCCTGCGCCGCCGTCTCGGGATCCTCGTGCAGCCGCACGATCAGCTCGCGCACGTAGGCGTCGAGCTCACGGCGGATCGGGTGGTCGGGCGTCTGCGCGATCTCGCCGATCAAGTCGATCATCCCGTCGACGAACTTGTTCACGATGTACGCGTCGACGAACGCCGGTGTGAGCAGCGAACGTTTCGCGAACCGGCGTTTGATCTCGGCGCGCTGGCCGTCGACCCAGCGGGAGACCACCGGCAGAATGCGCGCCAGGACGCGCTGGTGCGCGCCGTCCGCGGTCATGATGGCCAGCAGCGAGCCCGCGGCGCGCGCGACGTCGAGCTGCTCGACCTCCTCGACGACCACACGGCGCACGATCGCGCGCACCTCGGCGTCGTCCACCGCGTCGAGCAGCCGCGGCAGCAGCGCGCGCGCACCGCCGAACAGCTTGCGCGCGTTGTCGGGCACCGCGAACCAGCGCAGCAAATGTCCGGCCAGGTCGAGCCCGCGCAGCCGCGCGGCGATGTTGCTCGGGGTGAGAAAGTTCTGCTCGACGAAAATCCCGAGCTGCACCGCGATGCGGTCCTTGTTCTTCGGCACGATCGCCGTGTGCGGGAGCGGGACGCCGGCGGGATGGCGGAACAGCGCGACGACGGCGAACCAGTCGGCGAGCCCGCCGATGAGCGCCGCTTCGCTGAACGCTTCGAGCCACGCGAGCGGCGGATACGCCGGCTTGAAGCGCGCGGCCAGAATGAAAAGAATCGCCATCACGCCGAGCAGCGTGGTGGCGATCGTCTTCATCTTCCGCAGGCGGGCGCGTCGGTCGCCTGCACCCGCGTAGATCACGGGCTTACGCCTTGGCGGCGGTTTCCTCGGTCTGGGCCGACGACTTGAGCACCTTGACGAGCTGGTTCACGTACTCGTTCTGCTGCTCGATCAGCTTGACGGCGAACGCCGAGTTGAGCTCGCTGACCTGGCCGACGATGGTCGGGATGGTGCGGAAGCCTTCCGCGACCGGGAACTTGCCGGCGGCGTTGGCGATGAGCTCGCGGAACGAGCTGACGGCGGCGATCTGCGCGGCCTGGGCCTGCTTGAGGCCTTCCAGCGACTGCTGCTGGACCTTCTCGAGGGTCTCGATGTAGGACTGGTACACGGGGGTTTCTCCTTGCGCTCGGGCGGCGCGGCGGGGCTTGCGGTGAGCGTGCTAAGTATATCAAGCACTACGCTGCGTCTGTCAAGCGACTTCGGTCGGAATTTTCGCCGAAGGAGAACCCGAGCAGGCGGTCGACAGGTGGATGCTATGGACGACCTGTTTTCGATGGACGGCCGCGTCGCGCTCGTCACGGGCGCGTCGAGCGGCTTGGGACGCCATTTCGCAAGCGTGTTGCACGAGGCCGGCGCGACGGTCGTGCTCGCCGCGCGCCGCGTCGACCGCATCGAGGCCGAGGCGGCCCGGCTCGGCGCTCGTGCCCGCGCGCTCCCGCTCGACGTTGCGGACGAGTCCTCGATCGCGCGCGCGTTCGAGCAGCTGGCGGCGGACGGCGTGCTGTGCGACGTCGTCGTCAACAACGCGGGGATCAGCGGCTCCAGCTTGATCCTGCAGATGGAAACCGCGGAGTGGGACGACGTCATCGAGGTGAACCTGCGCGGGCCGTTCTTGGTCGCGCGCGAAGCCGCGCGCCGGCTGGTCGCGGCGAAAAAGCCGGGGAGCATCGTGAACATCGCCTCGATCCTGGGCTTGCGCGTCGCGCCCGCGCTCGCGCCGTACATGGCGAGCAAAGCCGGGCTGATCCATCTGACGCGCAGCTTGGCGTTCGAATTCGCGCGCTACGGCATCCGCGTCAACGCGCTGTGCCCCGGCTACTTCGCGACCGAGATCAACACCGAGTTCCTGCAGACCGAAACGTTCCAAGCCTCGTTGAAGCGCGTTCCTCAGCGGCGCATCGGCGACTTGCGCGATCTCACCGGCCCGCTTTTGCTCCTCGCCTCAGAGGCCGGCGCGTACATGACCGGCGCCGCGCTCGTCGTTGACGGCGGCCACTCGATCAACTCGCTGTAAACGTCATGCTGAGGCTGAGAGTGAGGCGGTTACGTTGAGCCCCAAACGTCGAGATTGTAGCGTTTGCCGGCAGTAAGCTTCTCTAGCCATGCGCCGGCGGCGGCCGCGTCCGCGCTGGCCTTCGCGCGGTAGAGCTCCGCGAGCGCGGAGCGGACGTCGGGTTCCATGCGGCTGCCGTCGCCGCAGACGTAGACTACGCCGTCGTTTTGGAGGATCGACCATACGTCGTCGGCATGTTCGGCGATTCGGTGCTGCACGTACGTTTTCGTCGCGCCGAGGCGCGAGAATGTGACGTGCACTTCGACGATCCCGTCAGCGGCGTAGCGTTCCAGCTCGTCGCGATAGATATAGTCTTGGTCGGGATGGCGGCAACCGAAGAACAGCAGCGCGCGGCCGAGCGTTGCGCCGCTGCGGCGCAGCGCGTCGCGCTCTTGCAGGAAGCCGCGGAACGGCGCCAATCCGGTGCCCGGGCCGATCATGACGATCGGCCGCGCCGGATCGTCCGGCAGGCGGAAACCGCTCTTCGAGTCCTTCACGAACGCGTCGATCGTCTGGCCGGCGCCGTGGCGGCTCAGGTACGTCGAGCAGATGCCTTCGAACGTGCCGAGGCCCGACCATGCCGGTTCGCTCACGACGCCGACGGTGATGCTGCAGCGATCCGGCTGCGCGAGCGGCGAGGACGAGATCGAGTAGTAGCGCGGCGTCATCGGCGGCAGCATGTCGAGAAACGCTTCGAACGGGAGTTCGCACGCCGGATGCTCTTCGAGCAGGTCGAGGACCGAGCGCCGCTTGCGCTTCACCTCGGTCATGTACGCATCCGATTCGGTGTCGTCCGCGGCGAGCGCGAGCAGCTTCGGCTTCGTGAGGGGGCATTGCGTGTACTCGGCGAGGCTCGCGATCTGCTTGCGGGTCGCCGTGAGCTGCAGCTCGACGTGGCGCGCGAGCAGCCGTTCGAGCGCGACCGGCGCGTCGACCGGCAGCGTTCCGGTGCGCGCCGACGTCGCGCGCAAGCGCACGTACGTGTCCTCCGCAAACCCGAAGCGGCGCAGTGCGCGCGCGACCAGCGCCGGCGGGTTTTCCGCGACGACGCCGAGATGGTCGCCGACGCCGTACGCCGTCCCGGCGGCGAGCTCGAGCTCGAGATGACGCGTCGAGCGCTCGTTGCCCGTTTGCAGCTCGCGGTTGACGAGCACGCGCATCGCGCCCGCGCCGTGCACGGCGGCGAGCGGGTTCGCTTGCGGCCCGGCCACGACGTCGAGCGCGTAGCGCGGTTGCGCGGCGGACTCGGCGCCGGCGTCGAACGCGACGCCGAGCTCCTGGGCGACGTGCTGCCAAAGCGACCAGCGCCACGCGCGCGCCTGCGCGTCGATGTCCTCCTGCGCGTCGCCTTCGCCGCGCTCGAACAGCCGCTCCGCGCCGAACTCCGCGAGCTTCTCATCCAGAAAGCGCGGCACGGCTTGATACGTCGAGGCCCAGTTGCGGTTCCCGCACCCGAACACGGTGTACCGCACGCCCGCCAGCGCGTCCGCCGCCATTCCGTCTTGCAGCCAGCGGTAGAACGCCGCGGCGTTGTCCGGCGGCGCGCCGTTGTACGACGCGCACACGATGAGCACGCCGCCTTCGGTCGGCAGCTTCGCGGCGAAGTCGTCGAGCCAGCCGACGCGCACCGCAAATCCCTGCGCGGACGCAGCGTCGGCGATGCTGCGCGCGATCTCTTCCGAGGTGCCGAGGTTCGAGCCGAACAGCACCAGCAGCGGCGTGCCGTGCGCGGGAACCTGCGCGGGCGGCGCGGCGACCGGCGCGGCTGCACCGCGCGCGGCGCCGTTGCTCTGCACGCGCGCCGGCGCGGCCGCGGCGGCGAACGCGCTCTTGTGCGCGCGCGGGCGCACTTTGATCTTGAACCCCTCGGGCTTGAGCGTCAGCGTCTCCTTGACGCGCAGCGCGTAGCGGTCGTGGTCGATCAGCCGGAAGCGCTGCAAGATCATCCCGATCACGAGCGTCGCTTCCTGCATCGCGAACTGCCGCCCGATGCAGGCGCGCTGCCCGTTGCCGAACGGCTTGTACGCGTTGAGCGGGCGCGCGCGCTCGCGCTCGGGCGTGAAGTTGTCCGGATCGAAAATCTCCGCGCGCTCGCCCCACACGCTGCGGTCGCGGTGGAGCGCGGGAAGGAGCAGCATCACCTGCGAGCGCGCCTTGATCAGGTAGCGCCCTCCGACCACCTCGTCCTTGTACGAGAGCAGCCCAAACGCCGGCGCGGTCGGCCACAGCCGCAGCGCCTCTTTGAGCACCTGCTGCACGTACGTCAGCGCGCTCACCTGCTTCATCGCCGGCTTTACCGAGAGATCGGTCCCGAAGACGCGGTCGACCTCGTCGTACGCGCGCGCCAGCACGTCGGGGTTGTTCAACAGGTAGTAGGTCGCGAACGAGAGCAGCCCGCTCGTCGTCTCGTGGCCCGCGATCAGGAAGGTGATGATCTGGTAGCGGATGTTCGTGTCGTCGAGCCGCTCGCCGGACTTGCGGTCGACGCCGGTGAGCATGTAGTCGAGCAGGTCGGTCTTCTGCGTCTCTTCCGAGGCGGCGCGCTCCGCCTTGCGGTCGCGGATGATGCGGTCGACGAGACCGTTCAGGTAGACGGCGTCGCTCCGCAGGCGCGCGTTGCGGGCGCGGTTCAAGACGTCCTCGAACGGGAGGCCGCGCACGCTCATCGCGATCTCGAGCGCGTCGACCATCGCGTCGACGAACGGGTGGTTGTCCTCACGGTAGAACGAGTTGAAGCGGTAGCCGAAGCCGCAGATGCCGATCGTGTCGAGCGTCAGCGCGGTCATGTCGTGGACGACGTCGACCTCGTCGTCCGGGTTGAGCCGCGCCCACTTCAGCATGAGCTGCTCGGCGACGTCGAGCATCATCGGGTGATAGCCCTGCATCGCCCGGTCGCCGAAGTTGGGGAGCAGGATGTTGTGCGCTCGCGACCAGTTCGGCTCGGTGGTGTACGCGGTGAACAGGCCGTCGCCGGAGATCGCGCGCACGCGGTGGAGCGCGCCGCGGACCGACTTGTCGAAGCGCGACTCGTCGCTCAGCTCGTCGGCCAGCTCGAACCCCGAGACGACGGTGATCGGCTTCCCCATGATGTCGAGCTGGAAGATCGGCCCTAGCTCGCGCGCCAGCCGGAGCAGGTCCTGCACCGGCGTCGTTCCGCCGACCGAAAAGACGTTCCCGACGAACGGCTTCTTGGGCGGGTGCGGGATCGGCTCCAGCGAGCCGCCGGGCGGCGCGGCGCGCGCGGTCATGCGACCGAGCCGTACGCGCGTTCCAACGCCTCGAGCTCGAGCGGCAGCATGTCGGTCAGGCGCTCGACGTTCGGCACGACGTTCGCGCCGGCGATCAGCCCGAAGTCCAACCCGTCGACGTAGCCGTGCACCGTGACGTTCAGCGCTTGGCCGTGCACCGGGATCGACATCGGGTACACGTGCACGATCCGCGCGCCGGCGATGTAGATCGGCGTGCGCGAGAAGAACACGTTCGAGACCACGACGTTCATCGGCGGCGGGATGCGGTCGGCAAGCCGCGAGCGCCCGTAGAACACCGCCAGCAGCTGCAGCAGCATCGGCGTGCCGAACGTCGGGACGTCGGCGAGGTACGGCACCAGCGAACGGAAGGGGTTCGCCAGCTCTTTCGACGTCGCAGCGCCGGCGACGATCGCTTCGAGCCGCGCCTTCGGATCGTCGACGTCGGTCGCCAGCGCAACGACCATCCCGAACACCTGGTTCTTCAGCTCGGCGTCGCCCTTCTCGCGCGCCGAGATCGGCACGAACGCGGTGAGCGACTTCTTCGGCAGCGCTTCTTCCTCGCGCAGGTAGCGGCGCAGCATCCCGCTGGCAAGCGCGAGCACGACGTCGTTGACCTTGCCGCCGGCTTTCGCGGCGACCGCTTTGACGCGCGCCATCGGCACGGTGACGCCCGAGAAGCTGCGCTCCGAAGAGATCGCGGCGTTGAGCGGCGTCGAGGGCGCCGAGAGCAGGTCGAGCGCCTTGAGCGACTCCGGCTTGAACGCGTTCGCCAGCGCGGCCGCGTAGGCGTTCGCGATCTCGCCCAGGTTCGCGCCGACGCGCAGCGGCCACTCGACCTGATGGATCGCCGCGTCAAGCAGGACCGAGGCGAGATCGGTGCCGCCGCTCCGCGGCAGCTCAATATCCTTCAGCAGCTGCGCGCCCTGCAGCGGTGCGCGCCACAGCTCCGCGTACGCCGCGAACATCGAGGAGGTGACGTCGCGCACGTCCTGGCGCTTGGGCCCGCCGCGCTTCGCCGCGGACGGCGGCGGTATGTCGTCCGCGACCGGATGCGGCGAGGACTCGTAGAGAATCTCGGTCAGCGCGGCGCCCGCGCCGCCATCGATCAGCGCGTGGTGCATCTTCGAGTAGATCGCGGCTTCGCCGTCGGGCATCCCGTCGAAGACGTAGATCTCCCACAGCGGGCGCGCGCGGTTGAGCGTTTTGGCGTGCAGCCAGCCCGCCAGTCGTTCCGCCGTGGCGCGGTCGTGCGGCGCGGGAAGAGCGCCGCGCATCACGTGCCGGTTCACGTCGAACTGCTCGTCCTCGACCCAGCTCGGCCGGTCGACGTCGAACGGCGTCTGCGCGAGCTTCCAGCGCAGGCTCGGCGCGTGGTCGATGCGCCGCTCGATCCGTGTTTTGAAATCTTCGTAGAAGTCGCCGGCATAGCCGTCCGGGAGCTTGACGATCGTCAGGCTCCCGACGTGCATCGGGCACTCCGCCGTTTCGGCGAACAGGAACGCCGAGTCCAGGACGGAGAGCTTGCGGATCGTCTCGCCCATCGTCGGGCGTCCTTCGTGAGAAGCCTTGGCGGCTACTCCGCGGCGCGCCCGGCGGCGCTCGCGCCGGTGTCGGGGCCGATCCAGACCGTCTGGACGTTGACGAACTCGCGGATCCCGAACTCGGAGAGCTCGCGGCCGAGCCCGCTCTTCTTCACCCCGCCGAACGGGAGCCGCGGATCGGAGGCGGTCATCCCGTTGATGAAGCAGTTTCCGGAGCGCAGCTCCGCCGCGAGCTGCTCCGCGCGCGCGGTATCGCGCGTCCAAAGATTGCCGCCTAGGCCGAAGCGCGAGTCGTTGGCGAGCTCAACCGCGTGCGCGGCGTCGCGCGCGCGGATCAGCGCTGCAGCCGGGCCGAACGTCTCTTCGCTCGCCATGCGCATCCCCGGCCGCACGTCGCCGACGACGGTCGGCGCGTAATACGCCCCGGGCCGCTCGAGCGGCTCGCCGCCGAGCAGCAGCTTCGCGCCGGCCGCCACGGTGTCGCGCACTTGCTCGGCGAGCGCGTCGCGCAAGTCGGCGCGCGCGAGCGGGCCGATCTGCGTCGCGCGGTCCATCGGATCGCCCACCTTCAGCGCGCACGTCTTCTCGACGAACAGCTCGGCGTAGCGGTCGTAGACCGCTTCCTCGACGATGAAGCGCTTCGCCGCGATGCAGCTCTGCCCGGTGTTCTGAAAGCGCGCCTTGACGCCGATCTCCGCGGCTTTCTCCAAGTCGGCGTCGGCGAGCACGATGAAGTAGTCCGAGCCGCCGAGCTCGAGCACCGTCTTCTTGATCGCTTTGCCGGCCGCGGCGCCGACCGCCGAGCCCGCGCCTTCGCTGCCGGTGAGCGTCACCGCCGCGACGCGCTCGTCGAGCACGATGGACTCCATCTCCTTGCTCGGCACCAAGAGCGTGGCGAACGCGCCCGCGGGGAACTCGCAGGCGCGGAAGATCTCTTCGACCTTCAGCGCGACGCCGGTGACGTTCGCCGCGTGCTTGAGAACGACGACGTTGCCCGCCATGAGCGCGGGCGCCGCGGCGCGGAACACTTGCCAATACGGAAAGTTCCACGGCATGATCGCGAGCAGCACGCCGAGCGGCCGGAACGCGACGTAGCTGCGCGTCGCGCCGGAGGGATGATCTTCGTCGGCGAGCAGCCGTTCGGCGTGCTCGGCGAACCACTCGCAGCACACCGCGCACTTCTCGACCTCGGCCTCCGCCTCGGCGATCGGCTTGCCCATCTCGCGCGTCGCGAGCTCGGCCAGCTCGCCCTTATGCTCGCGCAGATAGCGCGCTGCGGAGCGCAGCCGCTCGGAACGCTCCGCGAACGGCATCCTGCGCCAGCGCCCCGCGACCGTGACCGCCGCGTCCAGCCGCACGTCGACCGCGCCCTTTTCGTGCGGCTCGTAGCGGCGCAAGACCTCGCCCGTGGCGGGATTGCGCGTCTCGATGGACGCCGTGTGTTCGGTCGTCGTGCTCATGATAGTCTGTTTCCCCAGAGGATGTCGCGGCTACCCGGGAATGGCCCGTCCCGGCACCGGCTGGAGAGTGAGGCCCTGGGGATGCCCCCACAACCGGCTTCAAACCAGCTTGACGTCTCGCTTTGGCGCCGTGTTACGCTATGGTACGATGCAGAGCGTTCGACAGTCCGCTCGATGTCTGACCCTTTTTCACGTCGCGCCGGCTCGGCGTCTCGCGGTGGGATGCGCGATCTCCGGCGCGTACGAGAGTAGAAACGACGATGGCGCGCATCTTCATTTCATATGTGCGTGAAGATGTAGCGACCGTTGCAGCACTTGCAAAGGAGCTGCAGAGCCGGGGCATTGACGTGTGGTACGATCGGGATTCGTTGCTTCCTGGACAGCGTTGGCGGCACGAAATCAAGGCGGCGATCGCGCGCGGTGATTATTTTCTTGCGTGCTTCTCACGCGCATACGCAGCGCGTTCGTCGACCTACATGAACGAAGAACTCGCCCTCGCGATCGAACAACTTCGCCTCCGGCCGACGGATCGATCGTGGTTCATCCCGGCCTTGTTGGACGATTGCGAGATTCCAGATCGCGATATCGGCGCCGGAGAGTCTCTTCAAGACATTCAGGCTGCGAGGTTGTGCGACGACTGGGCCGGCGGCGTTGCAAGAATTGTTCGCGTCGCTCAAACGAGTGGCGGCGAGAACGCCTCATCAGAGGAGCCGCGACCCGTTCCTCTGCCAGAAACCAGTCACGTGCGGACGAAACGGCTCGTCGCTGCATCGCGCTTGCGTTTCCGCATCGTGGTCGCAGCGTCACTGATTTTGCTGGGGGCGATTGCCCTCGGAGCCGTTGTCGCGAGACTCCGCGCCTCCGATGTGGAGCCCGGCGGGCCGGCGGCGGAATCGGGATGCGCTGACCCTCAAGTGGCCCAGTTGCTGTCGCCGTTCGACACCATAGAGCTGGGAGTAGCATCCGGCAGCGCCATCCCACCAGGTCGTTGGGCGGCATACCACAAGATGGCGAGCGTCGTGGTTGCTTGCGCGCGCCCCGGAACGCGAATCACCATCCGCCCGATCACGCAGCACGCCTTCACCGAAACACCGGTATTTGCCAACGTCGTCCCAGTGGGCATCTCAGTGCGAGGCAATCCGCTCAGCGCCGAAATGCAGCGGCGTTACTTCATCCGCCGCGCGGGCAGCGCGCTCGATAAGCTTGCATCGATCGGTAGTGCGGGTCACGGTAACGATCCGCTCGGCGCCCTTATGGCGGCATCTCGCGACATTTCGCCCCGTTCGCAGGCAGTCGTGGTGCTGATCGGCAGCGGATGGCAGCAAAGCGGAGGTATCAACACCTTCGCATTCCACGTACCGCCGGAGCGATTCGCGCCCAAAGTGCTTCACGACCTGAGAGTGAGCCACGCGTTGCCGAACCTCAAAGGTGCTCATGTGATCCTCGCAGGTATCGCGAACGATGCGTCCGAGATGGACGTCACAGATTCGCAGCTCGAATCGCTCTGCCGTTTTTGGGCTGCCGTCGTCGAGGCCAGCGACGGAAACTCTTCGCAATGCATGCCGAGCCTACCAGGCATCACGAGCGACTGAGCTCGAGGAGTCGCATACAGCTGCGTTGTTCCGCTCCAGCGGAACGGCGCCGGGCGAGCGCGAACGGGCAACCGACGGAGGGCCCAGGTTGACGCTCGACTACACTCTCTGGAACGCGATCGTCTCGACGGCGACGCTGCTCGTCGTTGCCGGGGCCGCGTTCGCCGCGCTGCGGCAGATCCGGCAGCTGCGAGCGCAGACGACGCTGGCGGGGCTGCTCAAAGTCCTCGAAGACTGGCGTGATCCCGAGTTCCAGCGCGTGGTCACGTACGTCCGGCGCGAGCTGCCGGAGAAGATGCACGATCCCGGCTTTCTCGACGACCTCGACGGCCCGCCCGACATGGTGAAACATCCCGAGATCGCGATCTGCGCGTGGTACGAGCAGATCGGGTCGTTCATGAAGCACGGGCTGCTCGACGAGGAGATTATGCTGGACGTCGGGTCCTCGTCGTGCAACGCGATCTGGCAGGCGCTGGAACCGGTGATCGAACGGATGCGCCGCACACGCGGCGACGAGCTGTACGAGAACTTCGAGTACATGGCGGCGCGCGGCGTCCTCTTCCAGCGCGCGCATCCGAAGGGCTGTTATCCGCGCGACACGCCGCGTCTCAAGGCGCTCGGCGGCTCCGTCGCGTACGGTGGTGCCGCGCCGGTCGCGGACACGCGCACCTTCACGGAACCGCTCTGACGCACTCGGCGCAGCAGGGGACGTTTCGCCGCCGAACCGTTCAGCGCGGCGGTGTGTTCCTTGTGGCAGGACGGGCAGAGCGTTTCCAAGTTGTCGAGATGGTGCGCGCAGTCGAGCGCGCGATGCCTGCCCTTGCACGGAACGATGTGGTTTACCTCGAGGCGCTCGGTGCGCTTCGCCGCGCGCCATGCGCGCATCGCGGCGAGATAGGCGCGGTGCGTGCGGTGCGCCGAGCGCGCCGGACGCTTCGGGGCCCGCGTTCCGCAGCGCTTGCAGCGATAGCGGTCGCGCCGCTTTGCGGCGCTCCGCGCGACCGACCACCAGTGGTTGGCCCAGAACAGCTCGCCGCAGCGGTCGCTGCACCACGTCCGCCTTCGCGCCGGCAGCTCCGCGCCGCACCACGCGCACGCGCCGTCGGCGAGCGGCGGCGCGAGCGAACACACCGCGAGCAGCGCGTCCCGTTTCGTCGCCGAATGCGGGAGGCGGTTCACGGAGCGGGGCGGCGCGCGCAGACTTCGAGGCGCGTGCCGAGCGGGTCGGTGAAGAACACCGCCGGATAGCTCGGATCGCCCAGCTCGATCTCGCGCGCGCCCATTCCGGGCAGCACCCGCGCCCACTCCTCGAGCTGTTCTTCGGCCACGGTGAAGGCGACCCGGCTCTTCGCGGGCTGCGCATCGACCTCTTCGATCACCCCGAAGAACAGCCGCGCGCGGCCCGGTTCGCGCGGCGCGTAATACTCCACGGCGTTGTAGTCGTCGGGCGAACCTTCTTCCCACGACGAGCCGCCGAAGCCGACTTTCGAGTACCGCTTCTCCGTCAGCCCGAGCCGCTCGGCGAACGCGTCGTAGAACCGCTCCACCGCGCCGAGCGCCGCGACGCGCATGTCGACGTGGTCGATCGCGAGCGACATCAGCGCAGCACCGGTTGGGGCGACTGGTCGGCGAGCAGCGCCGGCGACGCTTCGCCGGCCAGGAACACGCCGAGCTGCGAGACCGAGAACTGCATCCCGGTCCAGAACCGGCCGAACTCGCCGAAGCGCGCCGACGCTTCGTCGAAACGCATCGCGTAGACCAGCTTCTTGAAGACCAGCGGATCGTCGGCGTACAAGTCGACGCCCCACTCCCAGTCGTCGAAACCGATCGAGCCGGAGATCACCTGCGTGACGTGACCGTGGAACGAGCGCCCGATCTTGCCGTGCTCGAGCATCATCTTCGCGCGCTCGTCGTACGGCGTCGCATACCAGTTGTCGGCACCGTCGCGCTTCTTGTTCATCGGATAAAAACAGGCGTAGCGGCGCTGCGGGATCTTCGCCCACAGCCGCGCCGCGTTGCGCGGATCGCGCGCGGCGGCGTCGACCAGCGCGTCGAACGCCTCGTTCCACGCATCGGAGTGCGGCTTGAGACCGCGGTCGCGCAGCTCGGCATGGATCTTCGCGGTGTCGGCATACAGGCCGAGCTCGAGCACCGAGACGTACGACTCCATCGGTTCGAGGTAGTCGCGCAGCGCGAGCTTGTCGACGCGCGCCTGCACCTCGCCGAGCGCGTCGAACGAGCGCGCGTAGTGGGTGAGCATCAGCTCGCCCTTGTGGCCGAGCAGCTGCGCAAGCCCGACGTCGGCGTCGGCATCGCGCGCCGGCTGCGCGAGCAGCTCCCTCGCCTCGCGCTCGATCAAGGCCGCGCGCTCGGGGCCGAGCGCGTCCCAGCGGCGCCGGTCGAACCGGAACATCCGGTGCAGGATCGCCCAGCCTTCCAGGGACTCGGGAACGTTGGGATGTCTCACGTGGTCTCCATCGCTATCGGTTGCCCACTTCGGCGACGAGCGCCGAAGGGCGCTCGCGGTACTTGGCCCACTTCTGCGGCATGTGGGCGACGTCGCCGACGATCCGCGCGTACGCCGCGTTCACCGGCGCCGGAACGCCGGCCTCGCGCGCCGCGCGCGCGACCGCTCCGTTCAACACGTCGACCTCGGTGCGGTGTTTCGCGCTGCGCAGGTCGAGCAGCAGCGAGGGCGGCTTCGTCCCCCGCCCGCCGGCGATCCGCGAGGCGAGCGCGGCGCGCGCCACCGGGCTCGGCAGCGCGGCGATTCCCTGCAGCGCGCGCACGGGGTAGCGCGGCAAGTCGATCGCCGCGATCCCCAGCGCCTTCATCGTCGCGCGCACCTCGCGAATCGCCAGGATCTCCAGCCGGAAGACTTGGTGATAGTGCACCAGCCGGTCCGGCAGGACGTCGAGGATCGCGCAGGCCGCGTTCGCGACGACGTTCAAGGCGAGCTTCGACCACTTCAGCGCGCGGTAGTCGGAGACGGCGCGCGTCGGCAATCCCGTCGCGCCGAACACGGCGAGCAGCCAGTTGTGCGGGCTCGCCGAGCCGACCGGCGCGAACGCGATCCCGCCGCCCTTCGCCGCGACGCTCTTGCCGTTGTCGTCGACATCGACCGGGACGGTCAGCGCCGCGGCGACGACGTTGTCGGCGCCGAACGCCGCCGCGAGCAGCTCTTCGTTGCCGACGCCGTTCTGCGGCGTGACGATCGTCGTCGTCGCCGGATCGCGCAGCGCGCGCCGCAGCGTCTCGATCGCGCCCGGCGTGTCGTACGCTTTGACCGTCACCAGCGCGAGGTCCGCGTCCACCGGCTCGACTGCGTCGAGCTGTCGCGGGGCGTAGACGACGTCGTTTCCGATCCCGCGCAGCAATTCGCCGAGATAGGTCCCGACCGCACCCTGCCCCACGACGTAGACGCGCACGAGCAGCTCTCAGGCGCTCACGCCGTCCCGGTGCTGCCGAAACCGCCCTCGCCGCGCGCGCTCGCGCCGAGCGCGGCGGCTTCACGGAACGCGGCTTGCACGACCGGCGCGACGACGAGCTGCGCGATTCGGTCGCCGCGGCGGACGACGAACGGCTCGCTGCCGTGGTTCACCACGACGACGCACACCGGACCGCGGTAGTCGCTGTCGATCGTCCCGGGACTGTTCAGCAGCGTGACGCCGTGCTTCACCGCGAGCCCGCTGCGCGGCCGCACCTGCACCTCGAACCCGGGCGGGACTTCGAGCGCGAACCCGGTCGGGATCAGCGCCCGCCCGCCGGGGACCAGCACGAGCTCGCCCGCGATCGCCGCGACGACGTCGGCACCGGCCGCGCCGGCCGTCATGTATGCGGGCAGCGGCAATCCCTCGCCCTCCGGCAGCCGGACGACCGCGACGGTAGGCGTCATTTCGCGAGCAGGTCTTCGAGCTCGGCGCGGAAGCTCGCGACGTCGCGGAAATCGCGGTAGACGCTGGCGAAGCGCACGTAGGCGACCTCGTCGACGTTCTTGAGCGCCTCCATCACCTTCTCGCCGATCACGTTCACCGAGACCTCCGTCTCACCGCGCGCGAAGAGCGCGCGCTCGATCGCGGCGACGATCTCTTCGGTCTGCGCTTCGGAGACGGGCCGCTTCTGGGTCGCGCGCCGCAGCCCGCTCAGAATCTTCTCGCGGTTGTACTGTTCGCGGCGGCCGTCTTTCTTCACGACGAACAGGCGCGGAGCTTCCATCCGCTCGTACGTCGTAAAGCGGTGCTTGCAGCCGAGGCACTCACGCCGCCGGCGGATGGAGTTGTCGTCGTCGCGCGAGTCGATAACGCGAGTATCGTTCTTGCGGCAGTGCGGGCAGAGCAGCTAGCAGGTCCTCTTCGGTAGGCTTGGGGGTCGCTTGCGACCCGCACCCTACATGTTGTGGTGCCCGTCCAGTATAGCCGGAGTCGACGCCAAAGCGAAACGAGGAGCCGCGCCCTTCGGCACGGCTCCCGGCGTTGCGCTGCTTAGCTCGCAGCTCCGATCTTGAACATCTTCGTCCCGCAGACCGGGCACTTGCCCTCGGTCGCCGGGCGCCCGTTCTTCATCGTGATCTGCTGCGCGTCTTTGATCTCGCGCTTGGTCTTGCACTTAACACAGTAGGCTTCGGCTGCCATTCGATCGCTCGCTCTCTCCTCGGTACGGGCCGGCCCGCGTGAGCGGGCAGGGATCGGACGGCCCGTTACGGTGGGCGGGCGGGGAATCCTTGAAGGTCTCGGCCCTCTTGCCGCCGAGGCCGCCGCGCGTGATCGGCAAGCGTGGACGTTTTACGACACGCACCCGCCGCCGGCGATCTTTCCGAGGGCAGCGAACGGCGCTGGGTCGCTCGCACGGAGCTGGACGCCTGGTGCGGCGAGCGGCTCGCCGGAGCCGTCCTCGAAGGCCTGTGGGTCGCCGGAACGCTCGACGGGCTGCGCGCCCCGTGCGTCGCCGTGGTGGGGACGCGGGCGCCCTCGGACGAGGGGCGGCGCCGCGCGCGGCGATTGGCCGAGGATCTGGCGCGCAGCGGGGTGTGCGTCGTCTCAGGGCTCGCGCTGGGGATTGACGGCGCGGCTCACGAGGGCGCGCTCGCCGCCGGCGCCCCGACGGTCGGCGTCCTCGGCGGCGGCCACGACCGGTTCTTTCCGCCGCGCCACCGCGAGCTGGGTGCGCGAATCGCGGCGAGCGGCGGAGCGGTGGTCTCGCCGTTCGCCCCCGGCGTCCCCGCCCAGCCCTGGCAGTTCCTGGCCCGCAACGCGGTCATCGCCGCGCTCGCCGACGCCGTCGTGGTCGTCGAAGCCGCTGCCCGCAGCGGCGCGCTCAACACCGCCGGGCACGGCGCCGACCGCGGGATTCCTGTCCTCGCCATTCCCGGCGACGTCGACCGCCCGAAAGCCGCCGGCTGCAACGCCCTCATCCGCGACGGCGCCACGCTGGTGCGCGACGCCGAAGACGTGCTCGCGGCGCTGCCGCCTGGAATCGTGCCCAAGCCGGCCCGTTCTTCGCGGCAGCGCGGTGAGGACCCGGAAGCCGACGGCGATTCGGCCGGGGTGCGGAGCATCTTCGCGCTGCTGCGCAACGGCGCGTGCGATCCCGGCACGCTCGTGGACCGCCTCGCTCTGCCGCCGGCGGAGCTGTTCCCGCTGCTCACCGAGCTGGAACTCTCCGGTCGCATCATTTGCGGTCCGGACGGCTTCGCACTTCCGCTTCGCACGGCGCGGGATTGACATGGACGAAGATCCGCTGCAATACTCGCGTCACGCACGCGACCGAATGCGGGAAGATGGCATCTCAGAAGACGAAGTGGAAGCGATCGTCTGGTATCCCGTCCGGCGCGCCGTCTCTCCGCTCGCGGTCGAACACTACGGTTACGCGGATGACGGACGCGAGTTCAAGATCGTGACGAATCGGTCGGAAACGATCGTTATTACGGTAGTCGATGAAGAAGCCCGCCGAAAGTTGCGGCGGACCAAAGAAATGCGCCGAAAGCAGCGGCGCCGATGGCGATGAAGAAACCCATTCGCATAACCGTCGATCCAATAAGCTCGTTGGGCTATGTGAAGTACAGCGAGGAAAAGCGCACGTCGTGGATCCCTATTTACCGCGAGCCCGACGGAAGCGTCGAGGAGTGCGGTAGCGAAGATGGCCACTGGGGTGAGCCGACCCCGGTCATGGTGGAATTCGACGACCGCGATGAAATCGTGGCAATAGAGATTCTTTCGATCGACGCAGCCGATCTCGTATCAATTGCACGGGACTACGCGCGAGACAACGATCTCGAGTTTCCGGACGATCTCCGCGCCGCCGCGGCTCGGGATCCCGCCGCCTGAATATCCGGCTGATCGCGGTCGGCAAGGTCCGCGAGCGCTACATTGCCGAGGCGCTGGCGGACTTTCGCGCGCGGCTGCGGCCGTATCATCGGTTGGACGAGGTCGAGGTGCGGGCGGCGGACGGCGCCGAGCCGGCGCGGGCGGTGCGCGCGGAGGGCGAGGCGATCCTCAAGTTGCTCGATCCGAGCGATCACGTCTGGCTGCTGGAGCGGACCGGGGAGCAGATGACGAGCGAAGAGCTGGCGCGGCGGATCGAGCGGCTCCCGCACCAGGGGATCGCGCGGCTGACGCTGGTGATCGCCGGAACCTACGGCGCCTCGGACGCGCTGGCGGCCCGGGCCGACGTGCGCTGGTCGCTCTCGCCGCTGACGCTGCTCCACGAATGGGCGCGGGCGCTCGTGCTGGAGCAACTGTACCGCGCGGCGAAGATCGCCCGCGATGAACCCTACCACCACTGATGGGCTCCGTACGGCGGAACCCGCCGCGTTGCTGACGCTGGACGAGCTGGCCGCTCGCTTCGGCGCGGCGGCGCGTGCGCTCTGGCCCGGCGCCGAGCCGGTGGTGCAGTTCGAAGCGCCGCGCCGAGCCGAGTTCGGCGACGTCGCGACCAACGTCGCCTTCGGCTTGGCCCGCGTCGCCCGCAAGAAGCCGCAGGACATCGCGGCGGAGCTCATCGCCCGTGCCCTCGACGACGACGCCGTTCGCGCGACCGTCGCCGAAGCGACGGCGCTCGCGGGGTTCGTCAACCTCAAGCTGCGGCCGGCGTTCTGGCAGCGCGTCGTCGCCGATGTCTTGCGCGAGGGCGTGAACTACGGGCGCGGCGCGCCGACCGGCGAGCGCGTCTCGCTCGAGTTCGGCAGCGCGAACCCGACCGGCCCGCTCGTCGTCGTGCAAGGCCGCACGCTCTCGATCGGCGACTCGCTCGCGCGCGCGCTGCGCCACGCGGGCTACGACGTCTTCACCGAGTGGATCATCAACGACGCCGGCTCGCAGATCGACGCGCTCGGCCGTTCGCTCTATGCGCGCTACCGCCAGCTGTTCGATGCGGCGTACCCGTTCCCCGACGACGGCTATCCCGGCGACTACCTGATCCCGCTGGCGGAGAAGCTGCGCGCGCGCGACGGCGAGACCTGGCTCCATTTGCCGGAAGACGAAGCGGTCGCCGCGCTGGCGCGTTTCGCGCGCGACGAGATCGTCGCCGAGCAGCAAGAAATCGCGCGCCGCTTCCGCGCCGACTACGATCTGTGGCAGTCGGAGCAGGCGCTGCACGAGGCGGGCGCGATCGAGCACGGCATCGAGCGCCTTCGCGCGCTCGGCGTGCTCTACGAAAAAGACGGCGCGACGTGGCTGCGCGCCACCGACGCCGGCGACGAGGAGGACCGGGTCGTCGTGCGCCGCGACGGCCGCCCGACGTACCTCGCCAACGACATCGCCTACCACTACGAGAAGCTGCAGCGCGCCGATCACGTCGTCGACTTCCTCGGTCCCGACCATCACGGCTACATCAAGCGGCTCGACGCGCTGGCGAACGCCTACGGCCGTCCCGGCGCATTCGAAGTCATCCTGATCCAGCAGATCACGCTCAAGCGCGGCGACGAGACGCTCTCGATGTCGAAGCGCGCCGGGCAGCTCGTGACGCTGGAGGAAGTGATCGACGAAGTCGGTCTCGACGCGGCGCGCTTCTTCTTCGTGATGCTCTCCGCGGAGCAGCCGCTGACGTTCGACCTGGAGCTGGCGAAGAAGCAGTCCAACGACAACCCCGTCTTCTACGTGCAGTACGGGCACGCGCGAATCGCCTCGGTGCTGCGCAAGGCGCGCGAGTCGCACGCCGCGCAGCTCGCCGCCGCCGAGCGCGGCGAACGGCTCGACGCGCTGACGGAATCGTCGGAGCTCGCGCTCGCGCGCCGGCTCGGGGAGTTTCCGGCGACCGTCGCCGGCGTCGCGCGCGCCCGCGCGCCGCACCGGCTGACGAAATACGCCCGCGAGGTCGCGAGCGACTTCCACCAGTTCTACGATGCGTGCCGCGTCTTGACTGCCGACGAAGCGACGACGACGGCGCGGCTCGGCCTCTGCATCGCGACCAAGACGGTCCTCGCGACGACGCTCGCGCTGTGCGGCGTTAGCGCACCCGACTCGATGTAGACTGAACAAGGAGGTCTGATGCGCGTTCTCGTCCTCGGTGGAACCGTCTTTCTCGGCCGCCACGTCGTCGAGACGCTGCTCGCGCGCGGGCACGAGGTGACGTTATTTCATCGTGGCAAGCGCGGGCTCGAGCTATTTCCGAACGCCGAGCGCGTGCTGGGCGATCGCGCGGCGGATCTGGATCGTCTGCCAGCCGGCGCGAGGTGGGATGCCGTCGTAGACACGTCCACCTCGCTGCCGGGATACGTAAGGACGAGCGCCGGCGCGTTGCTCGGACGCGCCGGCCGCTATGTCTTCGTCTCGAGCGTCTCGGCGTACGATATCTCGTTGCCGTCGCTCGACGAGTCGAGTCGACTCCTGGAACTGCCGGACGGCGCGTCGCGCGACATCGTGGAACCAGAAACGTACGGCGCGCTGAAGGTGCTGTGCGAGCGCGAAGCGGTCGCGGCGTTCGGCGCCGAGCGCACGTTCATCGTGCGCCCGGGCCTCATCGTCGGCCCGCACGATCCGACCGACCGGTTCACGTACTGGCCGCTGCGCTTCGCGCGCGGTGGCGACGTCGTTGTGCCCGACGACCTCGACGCGCCGGTCCAGTGGATCGACGTGCGCGACCTCGCCGAGTTCGTCGTCGACGCGCTCGAACGCGAGCGCAGCGGCATCGTCAATACCGTTGGTCCTGCGGAGCCCGCGACGCTGCGCGCGCTCCTCGATGCGTGCGCGATCGCCGCGGGGACGCGCTCTCGCGTCGTCCCGGTCGATTTCGCAACCTTGAAAGAGCACGGAATCGAAGGCTGGACCGATCTCCCGGTGTGGGTGACGCCGAACGACGGAGCCGACGGGATCCCGCGCGTCGACCGGACCCGCGCGCTCGCGCTCGGGATGCGCTACCGTTCGTTGGAGACGACGGTCGCGGACACGCTGCGCTGGGCGCAGAACGCACGCGGCAATGCACCGCTCAAAGCCGGTCTCACGCCGGAGCGCGAAGCCGAGCTGCTCGCGCTCGCCGCGCGCTGAGCCAAACGTCTTCGCTACGGCGTGACCGCGACCACGACCGATTCCGGCGGTTTCGTCTCGCCGTCCGCCGTGTCGACGCTGACGTCGACGTGGACGGCTTCGGCGGTTGCGTCCTGCGACTGCATCCGTTCGATGTACGGCTGCACGAAGTAGCCGAACAGCACCTTCAGCAGCGCGGCGGCGGGGATCCCGAGGATCAGGCCCGGCAGACCGAACAGCTCGCCGCCGGCGAAGACCGCGAACATCACGGCGATCGGCGAGACCCCGACCGACTGCGCCATGATGCGCGGAACGAGAACGTTGTCGGCGACGCGCGCGACGACGAAGATGGCGATCGTCACCCAGATCACCATCCCGGTCCCCTGCGGGATCGCGAGCAGCGCGGCGACGAGCTGCGCGACGATCATCCCGACGAACGGGATCGCGTAGCCGAGCGCGCAGATCACCGCGACCAGCAGCGCGAACGAAAAGTGGGCGGGGAAGAGCAAGACCCACACCGCCGCACCGACGATCCCGCACAGCAGCGCCTGGCCGGCGACGAAGTGCCCGAAGACCTCGGTCAGCTCGCGCAGCAGCGCCGCGACCCCGGCGCGCCGCCGCGGCGGAACGAAGCCCAGGATCCCGTCGCGCACCTGGCCGCCCTGCAGCAGGAAGAACACCGAGAGGATCAGCGCCGAGGTGCCCAGGATCAGCGCCGTCACCGCGCCGACGACGATCGTGCCGAGCCCGGCCATCGCCGCAGCGACGAAGCCGGTGACGCGCTTCCCGAGCTCGGCCTGCACTTCGCCGTACGACGGCAGCGCGACGCGCCCGCCGAACAGCCCGCGCAGCGTGCTCTCCCCGTTCGCCACGACGTCCTGCGAGGCGGCGACGTACTGCGGCGCGTGGCCGATCAGCAGCAGCACCTGCGCGTACGTGATCGGGACGATCACCAGCGCCAGCACGACCAGCGCCGTGAGCAATCCGACGTAGACGACCGCGATCGCGGCGGCGCGCGGCATCCGCGCTTCGAGCCGTTTGACCAGCGGGTTGGCGCCGAACGCGATGAACGCCGCGATCAGGAAGATCGAGATCGTCTTGGGGATGCGCGCGGCGAACAGCGCCGCGGCGATCAGGACCAGCACCGCCCCGGCGACGATCAGCGCGCGGCGCACCAGCGCGCTGCTCACAGCACCTTCGTCATCATGCGGCGCTCGGTGAGGAAGCCGGCGCCCTCGTACAGCGCGCGCGCCGGGAGGTTGTCCTCGGTTACCATCAAGCTCACGTAGCGCAGCCCGTTCGCGCGCGCGTGCGCTTCGGCGGTCTGCAGCAGCGCGCGGCCGGCGCCGCGCCCGCGCGCGTGCGGCTCGACGGCGGTGTACGCGACGAACGCCTGATCGGTCAGCGTCACCTCGTCCGGGACGTCGTAGAGCAGCAGCAGAAAGCCGACCCGCTCGCCGTTCTCCTCGGCGATCAGCACGTCGTGCTTGCGCTTGAAGACGAACTCGACCAGCCGCGCGGTCGAGTCGACGACGTCGTCGTACTTCGCGACGCGCACTGCCGAGACGCTGCTGGTCGCGCTGCTGCGCGCCAGCGCGCGCACGAACTCGCGGTCGTCGCGCGTCCCGCGCCGCACGGCGACCGTCGCGTTCACGCGACCGCCGCGACCAGCGAGTCGAGCGCGTCTATCAACAGCGCGTTCTGCTCGGGCGTTCCGATCGTAATCCGCAAGCGGCCCGGCATCCCGAGCGCGTCGCCGCTGCGCGTCACGATCCCGCGCGCGAGCAGCGCCTCGTACGCGTCGTCGGCGCTCCCCGGCACCGCGACCGAGATGAAGTTCGCCGCCGAGGGATAGACGTGCAGCCCCAGCTTCGCGAGCGCCGGATACAGGTACGCTTTGCCGGCTTCGTTCGTCGCCAGCGAGCGCTGCACGAACTCGTGGTCGTCGAGCGCCGCGAGCGCCGCGACCGCGGCCGGGCGCGAGACGTTGAACGGCAGCCGAATGCGCTGCGCATAGGCCAGCAGCGCCGGATCGCCGAGCGCGTAGCCGAAGCGCAGCGAGGCCAGGCCGTAGAGCTTGGAGTGCGTGCGCAGCACGATCGTCGCCGGCCGCGACTTCACGTAGTCCACGCCTTCCACCGAACCGGGCGGCATGTACTCGCGGTACGCCTGGTCGACGATGAGGATCACGTCCGGCGGAAGCGCGCGCGCGAAGCGGTCGAACGCGTCGCGCTCGACGCGCGTCGAGGTGGGATTGTTCGGGTCGACGACGACGACGATCTTCGTGCGCGGCGTGACGGCGGCGAGCATCGCGTCGAGGTCGTGGACGCCCTCGCGCAGCGGCACCTTCACCGGCGTCGCGCCGAACAGGATCGCGTCTTCCGGGAAGAGCGAGAACGTCGGGTCGGCGAGCACGACTTCGTCGCCCGCGCTGAGGTACGCGGCGAACAGCGTGCGCACGACGTCGTTCGAGCCGTGGCCGAGCAGCACGTGTTCGATGCCGAGTTCGTAGGGTTCCGGCAGCCGCCGCCGCAACTCGGCGTGCTCGTCGTCGACGTACACGTGCAGCTCGTCCATCGCGCGCAGCGCGGCAGCGGCGAGCGGCGAGCTCCCCAGCGGGTTCTCGTTCGACGACAGCTTCACGAACGACTCGAGGCCGTACTTCTTCCTCGCCTGCGACACCGTCGTGCCGGGCTTATATGGTTTGAACGCACCGATCTCGGGCCGAACGAGCTTGCTGTAATCCACGGGCGGCGCTACTTCGTGTTCAAGAATCGCGAACCCGGTTCGGCGATCGGTTCTGCGGCAGCGCACTGCGGGCAGCGCTCGGGCTCGAAGGACTCGATCGGAAGGTCGAGCAGGGCGCAGGTGGGCACGCCGAACTCGGCCGGCGCGCGGCGCACGACGATTCCGACGCCGGCCACCGTCGCGCCGTGCGCGCGCACCACGTCGAGCACCTCGCGCACGGAGCCGCCGGTCGTGACGACGTCCTCGACGACGAAGGCGCGGTCACCCGGGCCGAGCGCGAAGCCGCGGCGCAGCGCGGGGACGCCGTGCTCCTTCTCGACGAAGATTCCCAAGGTGCCGAGCTGGCGCGCCGTCTCATAGCCGAGCACGATCCCGCCGACCGCCGCGCTCACGACGACCGTCGGGTTCAGGGCGCGCGCTTCGCCCGCGAGCGCGCGCGCGACGAGCTCGACGAGCTCGGGATCTTCGAGGATGCGGAACTTCTGCACGAAGCGGTTCGAGTGGCGGCCCGACGACAGCCGGAAATGCCCCGCGAGGATCGCGCCGCGCGCTTCCAGCTCGCGCAGCAGGTCGCTCGCGGTCGCGCCGGTCACCCCTGCAGCTCCGCCAGGATCGCGCGCGCCGCTTCGAGCGGATCGGCGTCCTCCACGATCGGGCGGCCGACCACGGCGTAGTCGGCGCCGGCTTCGCGCGCCTCGCGCGGCGTCGCCGCGCGCTTCTGGTCGCCGTGCGCCGTCCCGCTCGGGCGAATCCCGGGGCAGAACGTGCCGAACTCCTGGCCGAAGAACGCCTTGAGTCCCGCCACCTCGCGCACGCTGCAGACCACGCCCGCGCAGCGCGCGTCGCGCGCCAGCGCGGCCAGCCGGGTCGCGTTCTCTCCCGGGCCGCCGAGGAGCCCCAGCTCGCCCAGATCCTCTTCGCCGATGCTGGTCAGGATGGTGACCGCGTAGATCTCGGGGACGGGAATGGAGAGCTCGGCCGCGCGCTCGCCCGCCGCCCGAACGGCGGCCTCGAGCATCTGCGCGCCGCCGAGCGCGTGGACGGTCAGCAGCCGGACCCCCGGCCGGACCACGGCGTGAACCGCGGCCTCTACCGTGCGGGGAATGTCGTGCAGCTTCAGGTCGAGCGCGTATCCGGCTTGATGGCCGGCGAGCGCCTCCCGAAGCGCGTCGCCGAAGCCGTAAAAGGCCTCGTAGCCGACCTTGAAGAGAACGCCCAGCGGGGCGAGCCGCTTGACCAGCCGGACGGCATGCGCGGCGCTCGGAACGTCGAGCGCGACGACAAGCCTCGGCGCCAGCGACGTTTTCGTCATGCTTCGCTCAGACATTACTGTCATGATTTCGCTCAGGTTCCTGGAAGAACTCTATGCCGGTGCCGAACGTATAGAGTACACGACGTCGGCAAACGGCGCCGGAGAGGAGAACGAGATGCCCGGTATAGTGACCTTCAAGACGTTAGCCGACGCGCTCCGAGCGGGCTACCACGTCTACGACCGCACTGACCACGGCTATCTCGTCCGCACGCGTACCGCTTCCGGATGGGCCATGGCCATCGTGACCTGCCGCTAACGTTCCGCTCGCGAACGGAGTAGCCACGAAAACAGACGGGCCGCCGAGGCGGCCCGTCCTTGTTTTTTCCGGGAGGTTCAGCGAACGTCCGGCGGGGGCGTCGGCTTGGAGAGCTCTTCGAAGCGGGGCCGCTCGGCCCACGGCGGCGGCTGGGCCGGCGGCGGCTGGCTGCCGTACCCGGGCGGGGGCGGGGGCGGCGGCGGGGCGCCCGGCTGATGCGGCGGCGGCGGGATGAACGTGACCTGCGGCGCGATCCACGGCAGCTGCGCGCCCGAGATCAGCGCAATGATGATCTGCGCGATGCCGACGAACATCGGAATCAAGCCGCCCAGCACCGCCGGGTTCCCGCTGAAGCCGCCGAACAGCGCCCCCAGCCCGATCGTCAGCGCGAAGCCGATCAGCGCGATGCGAATCCCCTTGAAGAGCGCGCGCTGCGGATCGTCCTCCGGCGGCGTCCAGGGCGCGGCGGGCGGCGGCTGCACCCACGGCGCCTGGCCCGGCTGCGGTCCGGCCTGCTGCGCTCCCGGCGGCGGCCACGGCGAGCCGGCCTTGCGCCAGGCCCGGTAGGCGCGCCGGTCGGTGAAGTCCGGCGGGACGATCCCGCGGCGGATCATCTCGATCCGCTCCTGGTGCCGCAGCGCGCGCGCGACGATGAACGCGACGACCGGGGCTCCGAAGACGAACATGACCGCGACGACCGCGATGATTGAATCGTCATGCATGATTAGACGCTGGCTCCTTGGGTGACCGAGATCGAACCGCTGCCCGTGGCGACGGTGAAGTGGCCGCGGGCCGATCCGAGCCGCAGCGAGCGGCTGTCGGGGCCGTCCGTGTCCGGCTTCGCGGCGCCGACGCCGGTGATACGGCCGTCGGAGGTGTGGAGATTCACCGCGGCGTCGGACTGCGAGGCGAACCCGACGTCGATGTGGCCGTCGTCGGTTCGCAGCGCCCCGTCGACCGCGCGCAGATCGACCGCGGTGATCTTCCCGGACGCGGTGTGCGCGTCGATCTGATCGCCGCCCGCGGAGGTCAGCCTGAAGTCACCATCGTCGGAGCGAAGCGCAAGCGCCGGCGCCTGCACGTCGACCAGGTCGACGTCGCCCGAGGAGGTCGTCACGTCGAGGTCGCCGCGGTGGTTGTCGACCTTCACCGGACCGTTGCCGAGCCGGGCGATGAGCTTTCCGCGCAACCCGCTCGCGACGACCGACGCGGCGCTGAGGACCTCGACCTGCGCGCCGGGCGGCACGGTGATGCGCACCTCGCGTTCCAGCGATCGGGTGTACGTCAGCCCGGATTCGGCGGCTACCCGCACGCCGTCGGCGGTGCGGAGCGCCGTGAGGGCCGGTTTCACCCCGGAGCGCCAATGGGTGTAGCGCATCACGCCGGCGACGTGGACGCTCGTCCCCGCCGCCGCTTCCACCGTGACGGTTGCGTTGTCGACGTCGAGGACGACGTGAGGCGCAGCGCCGGTTTCGAAGCTCTGGTCGATCCGCGTCACCACGGGTGGCTGGTCCGCGAACGCTCCGCCGAAGTTCCAGTGCGACGAGTGGCCGCTGACCGCGCGCCCGGCGGCGGCGACGATGACGAGCTCGATGACGACCAAGGCCGCGATGAGGGTCGAGCGGGAAATCATGCCCCATGTACGACCGGCGCGGCAGGGAGTTTCGGCGAAACCGCCGGGTCGCTCGGGCGTACATGGGAGCACGATGGGACTCGCCCTCGCGGTGGACTCCCCGCTAACCGCGCCGGTCGAAGACGACCAGGCGCTGATCGCGGCCACCCTGGCCGGCCGTTCCGAGGCCTTCGGCGAGCTCGTCTCGCGCTACCAGCGCGCCGTCTACCACCTGGCCGTGCGAACGCTGCACGACCGCACCGAGGCGGAGGACGCCGCGCAGGAGGCGTTCCTGAAGGCCTACCGGGCGCTCGCGACGTTCCGGCCCGGCGCCAAGTTCTCGACCTGGATCTTCACCATCTGCTACCGGGCCTGCTGCGACCGGCTCGCCAAGCGCAAGCGCTTCTCCGGCGAGGAGCTGCCGGACCGCGCCGACTCGGCGGCCGGGCCGGAGCTGCTCGCCGAGCGCAGCGACGAGGCGGAGCGGCTGCGGGCCGCGATCGACGGCCTGCCCGAGAAGTACCGGACCGTCATCACCCTCTACCACCTGCAAGGAAAGCAATACGAAGAGATTGCAACCGTGTTAAACCTTCCGCTGGGAACGGTGAAAACACACCTCTTTCGGGCGAAAGAACAACTACGGAAGGCCCTGACCGCATGAGCTACGACGACGACGCCCTCGACCTCGCGCTAGCCGCCCTCCCGCTGGAGGAACCGCCGGCCGATTTCCACGCGCGCGTGATGGCGGCGACGGTCTACCGCCCCGAGCCCGCCGCTCGCCCGTGGGAAGTGTGGCTGCTCGGAACGTTCGTCGCACTGGCCGCCTGGGTGGCCTGGATCGTCGCCGCGACGCCGCACGCCGGCGAGCGGATCGTCGCGACGCTCTCCGACGCGGTGCAGACCGCTGGGCTGAGCTCCGACTACGTCGTGCTGTGGCTGGCGATCGGCGTCTCGGCCGCCTGGTGGCTCTCGACCATCACCGTTCCGTCCTCACCGGGCCGCGTCGAGGCGAAGTGAGCGCGACGCCGGCCCCGGCCCCGCCGGAGGAACGCCGCAAGTACAAGATTCTGCTGGTCGAGGACGACGCGCAGATCACGCGCGTCCTCAAGCTCGAGCTCGAGCACGAAGGCTACGAGGTCGACACCGCCGCCGACGGCCTCTCGGGCCTCGAGAAGGCGCTCAAAGAACCCGATCTGGTCGTGCTCGACCTGATGCTGCCGAAGCTCGACGGGCTCGAAGTGGCCTCGCGCGTGCGCGCGAAGTCGCGCGTCCCGATCATCATGCTGACCGCGAAGGACCGCATCCCCGACCGCGTCGCCGGGCTCGACAAAGGCGCCGACGACTACGTCGTCAAGCCGTTCTCGATCGAAGAGCTGCTGGCGCGGATCCGCGCGCGGCTGCGCGACCGCGACCCGCACGAGAACGTGCTGACGGTCAAGGACTTGCTGATGGACCGTGACCGGCACGAGGTGACGCGCGGCGGCACCGCGATCCACCTGACTGCCAAAGAGTACGCGCTGCTCGAGTACCTGCTGCTGCACCGCAACAAGGTCCACTCGCGCGACGAGCTCTTCAACGGCGTGTGGGGGAGCGATTTCCTGGGCGACTCCAACTTGATCGACGTCTACATCCGCTACCTGCGCGGCAAGATCGACGACCCGTTCGAGGAGAAGCTGATCCAGACCGTGCGCGGCGTGGGCTACGCGCTCAAAGATTAGCGGTTTTCGGCGCGCGAGCACCATGAGCAGCCTGCGGACGCGGATCGCGGCGCTCTACGCCGCGCTGATCCTGCTCGTCGTCGCGCTCGGCGCGGTCGCGATCGACTTCGCGTTTCGCTCGCTGCTGATCGACCAGGCCCGGCTGAACCTCGCGCAGACCGCCGACCAGATCGAGAACATCGCGCGCGAAGCCGCGACGTTTCCGTTCGCCGAAGAGACCGCGCCGCTCACCACGCTCGCCGACCGCGCGACGCTCGACCGCTGGGCATCGGCGAACCAGTACGTGCAGATCGACACCGTGCGCGGGCAGGTCCTCGGCAAGAGCTCGAATCTCGGCGGCTTCGCGTTTCCGCCGTTCGTCCCGCAGGGGAGCGATCACGAGTACGACGAGCTGCGAATCGGGGGCAACCGGCCGGGGACGATGCTGGTGCTGAACCGCGTGCTGGTCGACGTCACGGGCCGCCCGATCGCCATCGCGCACGCCGGCGAACGGCTCGACATCGTCGACGAGCTGATCGCGCGCGCGCGCACGATCCTGGTCGAGACGACGTTGCTGGCGATGATCGTCATCGTCGTCGCGTCGTACTTCATCGCGCGCTCGGCGATCGATCCGATCGAGCGGCTCACCAGCGAGGTCTCCGAGATCGGCTCCGAACGGCTCGACCGGCGCCTGCGCTGGCAGCGGCCCGACGAGGTCGGCCGGCTCGCCGACGCGTTCGACGCGATGCTCGACCGCCTGCAGTCCGCGTTCGCGCGCGAGCGGCAGTTCATCAGCGACGCCTCGCACGAGCTGCGCACGCCGCTCACCGTCATCCACTCGAACGCGCAGATGCTGCAGCGCTGGGGCGACCGCGATCCCGAGGTGCTGAAGCATTCGCTCGCGGCGATCGCCGACGAGAGCGGCCGGCTCGCGGGGATGGTCTCCGGGATGCTCACGCTCGCGAAAGCCGAGGCCGGCGACGCGATCCCGAAAGAGCCGCTGGTCCTGGAACGGTTGGTCGACGACGTCGTCGCGCACGAGCGCGAGCGCGCCGCCGCCAAAGGTCTCGCGCTCGACTCGCACCATCCGGAGGAGGCGCGGACGATCGTGATCGGCGACGCCGGGCTGCTCCGTCAGCTCGTCGGCAACCTCGTCGACAACGCGATCAAGTTCACCGACGCCGGGAGCGTCGAGGTGACCCTGCGGCACGACGACGGGCGCGCCGTGGTCGAGGTCGCGGACACCGGGAGGGGGATCGACGACCTCGCGGCAGACCGCTTGTTCGACCGCTTCTTCCGCGGCGACCCGGCCCACGCGCGCACGACCGAAGGGACCGGGCTCGGGCTGGCGATCGTGCGCAGCATCGCCCGCGTCCACGGCGGCACCGTCGCGGCGCGGCGGCGGCCGGGCGGTGGCTCGGTGTTCGCGGTCAGCCTGCCGGCCGAGCCGGAATCCCTCACCACGGGTTCATGACGCCCGCTCGGGCGCGACGGTACGATGGGGCCGTGAACGTCCCCGTCACCCGAGCCTTGCGGCGGATCGCCGCCGGGCTAGGTGCGCTGCTCGTGGTCCTTCTCAGCCTGCCGGCGGCGCCGGTGCGGGCCGCTTCGTCGTCGCTCGACGTCGGTGACCAAGCGGTGGTGAACGTCGTCGTGCGCGGCAAGGGGAACGAGCTGACCGTGCGCGTCTGGGACCGGCCGACCGTCCAGGTCGACTACGCCGAGGACGCGGTCCCCAGCATCGCGCGGCTCAGCATCCCGTTCGGGACCGTGCGCTTTCCGCTCTCGCAGCAGATTCCCGCGCAGCTGTTCACGCTGCACGACCGCGACGGCGCGATCACCGGCGCCGGCGCGCTTCCGCCCGAAGAGTTTCCGTACGCCTCGTTCCGGCCGGGTCCGCACGACACCGTGCGGATCGACGCGCCCGAAGGCTCGCATTTGGTGGTGACGGTGCCGGCTGCGCTCGGCATCCTCGCGCTGCGCGTCGGCGGCGGGCAGACGAGCGTCGAAGGCTATCGCGGCGCGAACCTGTTCCTCGCGCAGAACCAAGGCCGCGTGCAGCTCACCGGGACGAGCACGTCGGCGTTCGTGCAAGTGAACTACGGCGTGTTCTACGCCGCCGACGGGACGTTCGACCGCATCCGCGTGCGCGGCATCGCCGCGCACGACCTCTTCGAGCGCTGCCGCAGCAAGCAGATCGAGGCGACCAGCATCAACGGCTCGATCCTCTACGACGGCGGCAGCTTCGATCCGGGGCTGGCGCGCTTCGAGTCGCAGAACGGCAACATCGCGCTCGGCGTCGTCTCGCCGGCGCAGCTCGCCGCGCACTCCGACGAAGGCCACGTCTACACCGCGTTCGACAAGCGTGCGAACGTCGATCAGCACGGCGACGGCACCGCGACGGCGACCGTCGGGGGCGGCGGCGCGCTCGTCAACGCGATCACCGGCCGCGGCAACGTCTTTCTGTACGACGGCTCGCTGGCGAGCCGCCGGGCGCCGAACGCCGAATGGCGGCCGCTCCACCAGCTCTTCAACCAGCACCGGCGCGCCGCCGCGCCGCGCCCCGAAGGTCCACGGCGCTCGCGCACCGTCGGCCGGCTGCGCACCGGCGGATAGCGCGCCTACAGCAGAAACTTGCGCAGCAGCGCGACGTCGAGCTTGAAGGTGTGCTGCGGGATCACCGCCTCGACCGCGTAGCCGCACGCGAGGAAGAACTTCTGCGCGGCGCCGTCGTGCAAGACCGGGACCGTGACCTTGTGGCAGTTGTAGTAGTTCGAGATCTCCTCGGCGCGCGCGACCAGCAGCCGGCCGATCCCGCGTTTGCGCTGCGCCGGCAGCACGTAGAGCGCGTCGAGGTGGCCGAGCGAGGCTGCGATGCGCAGCCGCAGCGCGCCGAGCGTCTCGCCGGCCTCGCGCGCGATCAGGTCGTGCGTCTGCTCGTGCCAGACGACGCGAAAGCTCCACAGCTCGCTGCGTTGGTCGCGGTCGTGCGCCTTCCAGAACGCGTCGGTCGCGCCGGGCTTTGCCGACTCGATCTCAAGCAACGTCGTAGACCCAGCCGTCGTACGCCGCGAACGTCTTGATCCCGGTCGCATCTTCGAGCTCGTGCGCCAGCCGCTTGGGGTCGCGCTCGAGCATCCGCGTGCCGAAGTGCGTCATGATCGCCGCGCCCGGGCGAATCCCTTCGATCAGCGCGCGCGCATCGTCGATCGTCAAGTGGTCGACGTCCATCGAGTCGCGGTAGCGCAGCACGTTCACCACCAGCACGTCGGGCGCGTGTGCTTTGTAGTCCTCGATGATGTCGTCGAAGTAGCGCGTGCACGGCAGGTACGAGACGCGCGCGCTCGGCGTGCGGAAGTGCAGGCCGTACGCTTCGACGGGATGCTGCAGCTTCAGCGAGGCGCGCAGCTCGACGCTGCCGACTTCGAACGGGCCCCCGTTCGCCGTGACGACCCACTCGCGCGGCACGAAGCGGCGCGCGTACGGAAGGACGACCGGCTGCTGCGCGGGATCGAGCGCGTCGAGCGGCGCGCACAGCGCGCCGCGCGGCCGCCAGCCGCCTTGGCACATCGCTTCGATCATCGCGTTCACGTCGCCGGAGTGGTCGAGGTGCTTGTGCGAGAGAACGATCGCGTCGAGCGAGGCGGGGTCGCAGGGCGGCAGCTGGGTGAGCGCGCGCACCAGCGCGCCCGGTCCGGGATCGACGTGAATGTTCGTGCCGGCGGCCTGCAGCCAGAAGCCGCCCGACGAGCGGATCTGCTTGGCGACGACCCAGCGCGCGCCGCCGGTGCCGAGAAAACGCAGCGAGACCACGAACGCCGGTTCGCAGCGCCGCGCGCGCGTTCCGCCTCAATCTATCGATCCGCACGGCAGTGCGGCGGCGTATCGCCGGCATGAGCACCGAGAAGAAGACCGTCGTGAAGAAATCGATCTACGCACTTGCGCTCGCCGCGGCGATCGTCGCCACGCCGGCGGCGTTCGCATCCGCCGCCGACACGCCGCCGGCGACACGTTACCTGCTCGTCGACATGAACGGCAACGTCGTCGGCGAGCTGGTGAGCGAGAGCGCGACGCCCGTGCGATTGCGCGTGATCGGCATCTCGACCGCCCCGCGCAGCGCCGGGCCGGCGCCGGACACGCGGAGCGACCGCAGCTTTCATCCTGACTACTCGAAGGCGCTGACCCCGGGCCAGATGTCGGCCGCGTGGCAGGCCGAGATCGACCGCCTCTTCCCGCCGCCCCTCACCGGAGGCGGCTAGTCTGAATCGCGAAACCAGAGAGATTTAGGAGCGCCTAACTGAACTGTTAGGGGCTCCTTTGCCGATCCGCAGCCTCGGTACGGCGCCTGTTTCGCGATCGCGCGCTACGACGGCGCGCACGATACGATGTTCTCGCGCTCGTTCATCGCCGGCGCGGGATATCGCATCGCGCCGAACGCGCGCTTGACGGCGTTCGACACGCTGCACCGCAGCGACGACCGAACCCGCAACACGCTGTCGGCCGCGTTGCTGTTCGCATACTGACAACGTAGCCGCTTCGCAGCCGAAACAATTCGCGCGCCCCATTTGAAAATTGCTCGTCCGCGAATGTACGCGGCGGCGTATCACGTGCATCTCACTCTTTTCAGGAGAAATCCGATGCACTTGATCAGTCTCGCGGCGCTCGCGCTGACCGCGACGCCGCCCGCGACGACGGTGAACGCCGAGGTCGCGCCGCGGCCCGCGCTCGTCGCGCAGGCGAGCACGTCGACCACCGTGCGGCGCAAACGTTCAGAGCCGGCCGGGATGGTCGTTCAAGGCGGCCCGACCGCGGACGACGACGCGCTCGCGGAACAGCAGGCATTGCACGTGCTGATGCCGGCGCGCTCCGGTGACGGCGGCGGTTAGCTAGCGGCGAGCTCCGGTGCGGCGCAGCAGCTCGCGAACGGCGGCGTCGAGCTGCGGGTCGTCGCCGCGCTCGAACGCGCCGGGCGGGTTGTCGGCGCGCACGTCGACCGGGCGCGGGTGGAGCTCCATGTCGACGCCGTCGTGCGCGATCACCCGCGTCGAGGGCAAGCGCAGCGCCGAGCCGTCGGCGAGCGTCGTGTTGCTGGTGAAGATGATCCAGCCGGCGGTCGCCTCGCCGACGATCGGGCCCGCGTGCAGGACGCGATAGCCTTCGGCGAAGTTCTCGGCGTCCGAGAGGCTGTGCTCGTTCGTGACCAGCACCGAGGCATGGTCGAGGACGCGCTGGCCGAGCGACGTGCGCTCGGGCGAATCGTAGCCGAACCGCGACTTGAATGTGAGGTACTCGCGCCGCGTGAGCACGTCGAGCGCGTACGGGTCGATGAACCCGCCGGTGTTGTTGCGCACGTCCACGACGACGCCGGCTTTGGTGCGGTTCTGCACGTCGAGGTCGGTGTAGAACCTGGTCAGCGACTCCTGGCCCATGTCGTACAAATGCACGTAGCCGAGCCGCCCGCCGCTGATGCGTTCGACGTACGCGCGCCGCCCGGCGACCCATGCCCGGTAGCGCAGCTGCTCTTCGGTGTTGCGGTCGACCGGCAGCACCGCGACCGTGTGCGCCGCGGCCGCGTCGCCGTGCGGCGCGACGCGCAGCTCGGTGCGTTTGCCGATGCGGTTGGCGAGCAGTTCGTCGACGTCGGTCGTGCGCTCGACCGGCGTGCCGTCGACGGCGAGCACCTCGTCGCCGACGGCGACGCGCCCCGTGATCGCGACCGGTCCCAGCGGGACGATCGAAGCGATTCGCAGCCGGCCCGTCCGATCGTACGTCGCGGTGTCCCAGTCGACGCCGATGCGGCCGGTCACGAAGCGCGGCGCCGTCGGCGGGCGCGGCGCGCTGAAACCGCTGTGCGAGGAGTTGAGCTCGCCGATCATCAGCGAGACGACGCGGCTGAACTCTTGCGGCGTGCGCGCGGCGAGCGCGTACGGCTCGTACTCCGCGCGCATCGCCGGCCAGTTCGCGCCGTGAAAGTTCGGATCGGCGTACCAGCGGTCGAGCAGCGACCACGCCTGGGCGAACACGACGCGCTTGTCGTCGGCGAAGTCGGCGTCGAGCTCGGCCGCGAGCGCGAGCGGTTTCGGCGCGCCCGGCGCTCCGCCGAGCGGGACGGACCACACGCGGCCGGAGTCGAGGTAGAACGCGCTCTTGCCGTCCGGCGCGATCGCGACGTCGGTCTTGAATCCGGGCGTCGCGGTGAGCTGTTTTGCGACCTGCGGCTCGCTCGAGGTCTCGTCGACGGAGAACGTGTACAGATTGTTCTCGCCGGCGGCGCTCGCGACCAATACCACCGTCTTCGAGTCGGGCGTGACGACGACGCGGTTGACGTCGAGTCCGGTCGGCAGCAGCGTGACGCGCTCGCGGATCCCGTTGAAGTCGATCTCGGTGCGGCGCGCCGGCGCGGGCGACGGCGATGCGCTCGCCGGCGCCGCGGGCCGCGGCGCGCTGCTCGGCGCCGGCGTCGGAACGGTGCGCGAGGGCAGCTCGGGGCGCGGCTCTTCTTGGAACAAGCGGCGGAACGCGTCCTCGCGGAAGCGCGGCGTGCGCGGGATCAGGTCGACCTGCGCGACTTCACCCTGTTCGGTGCGCTGCGAGGTGACGACGAACAGCCGCGTGCCGTCGGGCGCCCAGGCCAGCGGTCCGCCGTTGCCGTTCGGCAGGAACGTCACCGCGCGCGGCGTTCCGCCGGAGGTGCGAACGACGTACGCGTTCGAGAAACCGAGCCGGTCTTGGTTGACGTACGCGATCCAGTCGCCGGCCGGCGAGAACGCGACGTCGCCCAGATCGCCGAACGGACGGCGGTCCATGAGCCCCGTCGCGACGACGCGGTCGGCGCGCGTCGCCGCGTCGAGCACGTGCAGCTCGCGGCCGTCGCGCACGTACGCGAGCAGCTTGCCGTCGGGCGACCAGTGCGGGTAGTCGTCGTGGTGTCCGGCCGGCGTGATCACACGCTGCGGACCGTCGGGAAAGTCGTACGTCGCGAGCGCCTGCTCCGCGCCGCGGTCGACCACGTACGCGATGCGGCGGCTGCCCGCGGCCCACACCGGCAGATCGTATGCGGCGCTGCCGTTCGGCGTGACCAGCTGCGCCTCGCCGCCTTCGCTCGAGCTGGCGGCGAAGACGCGACTGCGCGCGACGAACGCGATCTTCTTCCCGTCGGGCGAGAGGCCGAGCGAAGTGAAGCGGTTGCTCAGCGTGAGATGGCGTTCGCCGACGACGTCGGGCAGGCCGCGCGGCACGATCGACAGCTCGCGCGTGGCGCCGCTCTCGACGTCGTACGTCCAGATGCGCAAGTTGCGCTCGAACGCGATCAGCCGGCCGTCGCGCGAGATCGACGGCCACAGCACGCGGCCGCCGCGCAGCGCGGTCAACTGCTTCATCCGCCCGTCAGCGCCGTGCGCCCACAGCTCGTCGCTTCCGCTCCGGTCGGAGACGAAGTACAGCGTGCGACCGTCGGGCGCCCACATCGGCCAGCGGTCCTTCGAGCCGCCATTCGTGATGGTGTCGAAGCGCTGCGCGCCGGGATGCGCGACGACGATCTCGCTCTCGTCGATGTGGGCGTGGCTGCGCCGCCACCACTGGTTGAAACCGTTTCGTACGAACGCGATCGACGCGCCGTCGGGCGAAGGCACGCCGGCGTCGTCCATCACGTAGCTCTCGTGCAGCACCTGCATCGGCGTCCCGCCGTCGGCCGCGACGCGCATGACGTCGGTGAAGTACGCGATGTTGTGCGACGGTGAAGTCAGATAGACGTAGCGCCCGTCGGGTGACCACGCGCTCACGTCGACGACGCTGTCGTCGTGCGTGACGCGCCGCAGCGCGCCGCCGTCGAGCGTGAGGACGTAGACGCCGACCGCGCCGGGCTGCGTCGAAACGTACGCGAGCTTCTTTCCGTCCGGCGAGAAGAGCGGACGATGCGCCGTCCCGCCGGTCGCCGCGAGCAGCCGCGCCGTACCGCCGCCGGAGGGGACGCTCCAGACGTCGCCGCCGGAGACGAACGCGATCTCGCCGTGATCGGGCGAGACCGAAGGTTCGGCGAACGCGTGCACCGGCGCCGCGGCGACGTCCGCGGCGGACGCCGAGGCCGGCATCGACCAGGAGAAGCACACGAAGAGCGACGCGGCGGCGAGAACGCGGCGAACGAGCATCCCGCGCCATTCGGAGCCGCCCGGCCGACGCCTCCGTATTCTTACCGACAGGCCGGCCCGCTCCGCTTCGACCAAAACCCTACAGCTTGTAGAGCGTCATGTCTTTGAATTGCACGGTGATCCCCGCATCGTTCCATCCGGGCGGCTCGTTCGAGTTCTCCCAATAGTACATGTAGGGGCCGAAGTTCCACCAGCAGCCGTGATAGGCGTGCGAGTCGCACACGCCGGCGGCCGCGTCGTAGACGACCCTTCCGTTCCGCCGAACGACGACCGAACCTCCGCTCCGGCCGTCGAGCTGCGCGGCGATGTCGATCTGCCAGGTGTCGAGCTCGCCGTCGTGCAGCGTGTCCCGCGAGAAATACCGGCGGCCGACCGCGTTGTCGGAGTCGCTGCAGGTCTTGAACGACCAGATCGGCTTGCCGCCGGGAGGGCTGTTCGGGTAACGGCCCGTCCACCGATCGGCTTGCGTGTTGCTGATCAGCAGCATGTCGCACGGTCCGTTTCCGTTGGTGGGTCCCTCGCCGTAGCTGTGCGTCTGCCACACGATCCCCGGAAGGTCGACCGCGATACCCTTGCCGGGGCCGAGACCTTCGTTGAGCGTGTTGCCGCGCAACGTGACAACCGTCTGGAACGTGAACGTGTATCGCGAACCAGGGTTCAGCATCGAATTGGTGCCGGTGTTCGGATCTCTGGGGTTCATCTGATTGCGGTAACACGTGCTCGAGCCGCGGTAGCGGTACCCTTCGTACGTGTACGTGTTGGCGGTGTTCCGCAAGAGCCTGAACGACACGTCGCTGCCGGTGATGACCGGCACGACGTAGTCCGGCCTCGAACGGTCGACCGAGCACTGCCCGTCATTGACGCTCGGAAGATCGAACTGTCCGAGATTGCCGGCGCCGGTCTTCCACACGACCGTTCCAGGGACGGCGGTGCGCGTCGCGCCGCGCGCCGCACTGCATCCCTGCAGGACGGCCGCGAACGCGAGCACGGTCGCGACGCGAAGGCCGGTCCGCACGACCGTCATGACCGCTGCGCGCCGGCCGCAGGCGGTTCGGCGAAGCCGACCCGCGTCAGCCAACGTGCCGAGAGCGCGGGTTTGGCGGCGCCGCGCATTTCGATGTCCACGTGCCAGGTAAGCTGCGCGCCGTCTTCGACCGGGCGCACCTCCTCCAGCGTGAAGAGGCCGCGAATCTCCGAGCCGGCGGGAACCGGCGCGACGAAGCGGACGCGGTCGAAGCCGTAGTTGAGGCTTAGCCGCGCGGTCGGGAAGCTGATGCACTGCTGGATCATGCTCGGCAGGAGGCTCAGGGTGAGAAACCCGTGCGCGATCGTCGTTCCGAGCGGCGAGTCGCGGCGAGCGCGTTCCGGATCGACGTGAATCCACTGGTGATCGCCGGTCACGCGCGCGAACTCGTCGATCAGCGCCTGCGTGACCGTTTGCCACGCGCTCTCCGCGGTCCAGTCGCCGGCCGCGCGCTCCAGATCGGCAACGCTGGTGAAGATCGTCGGAAAGGGGCGCGTCTCGTCGCTGAGCATTCGCGGCACTTCTGAACGAGGAACCGTGCGCCTCCCATCGCAACGAAGGCGCATGCGAGCGATCGTGTGCCGCGCCTACGGTCCGCCGAAGGACCTGGTCCTCGTGAACGACGCGCCCGAGCCGCAGCCGGGCCCGGGACAAGTGCTCATCGACGTGCACGCGGCGGGCGTGAACTTTCCCGACGTGCTGCTGGTGCAAGGCCTCTATCAGGTGAAGCCGCCGCTCCCGTTCAGCCCCGGTGTCGAAGCGGCCGGCGTGGTTGCCGCGGTCGGCGAAGGCGTCGACGGACCGCGGGTCGGCGATCGCGTCGCTGCCGGCGTGATGGGCGGCTTCGCGGAGCGCGCCGTCGCCTCGGCTGCGACGACGATCGTGCTGCCGGAGTTCGTCGACTTCGTCACCGCTGCGGGGATGATTCTGACGTACGGAACCGCGTACCACGCGCTCGCCGACCGCGCTGCGTTGAAGCCCGGCGAGTGGCTGTACGTCAGCGGCGCCGGCGGCGGCGTCGGAACGGCGTCGGTCGATCTGGCGAAAGCGTTCGGCGCGCACGTCGTCGCGAGCGCCAGCTCGGACGCGAAGCGCACGGCGGCGAAGCGCGCCGGTGCGGACGTCGTCCTCGACTCCCGCGCGCCGGAACTCGTCGATGCGGTGAAGGCCGCCAGCGAAGGCGGCGTGCACGTGGCGATCGACAACGTCGGCGGCGAGCAGTTCGACGTCGCGCTGCGCGCGGCACGCCGCGATGCCCGCTTGTTGGTGGTGGGATTCGCCGGCGGCACGATCCCGCAGATTCCGGCGAACCGCATTTTACTGAAGGAGCTCGACGTGTTGGGCGTCTACTGGGGCGACTGGGCCGCGCGCAACCCCGCCCACAACCGCACCAACTTCAACGCGATGTTCGAGCTGATCCGCGAAGGCAAGCTCCACCCGCGCGTCGACGCGACCTACGCCTTCGAAGACGCCCCGCAAGCCGTCGCGGACCTGCACGAACGCCGTCTGGTCGGGAAAGGCGTTGTGAAGGTCCGCGGCTGAGGACCGTTACGCGAGCATCGGGAGCGTGGTGAAGTTTGCGCCGACGATCGGCGCGGACGGACGCCCCAGCCAGCGTTCCAGCACGGTCGCGTAGACGTTGCGGAAGTCGGTCGAGAACGCGAGATTGCCCATGTTGAGGCGGCCCAGATCGGGGTGCTGGCCGTAGAGGCCGCCCTTCACGCCGCCGCCGATGAGGAACACGGGCGCGGCTTCGCCGTGGTCGGTGCCACGGCTGGCGTTCTCCGCGACACGGCGGCCGAACTCACTGAATGTCATCGTGAGGACGCGCTTGTCGTTGCCGTGCGCGGCAAGGTCTTGGTAGAACGCGCTGATCGCGTTCGCGAAATCCGCGAGCAGTCGCTCTTGCGTCTGCTTCTGGGTGACGTGGGTGTCGAACGAGCCGTGCTGCAGGTAGAGCACGCGCGTGCCCAGCTTCGAGCCGACGATCTGCGCCGCGAGCGCCAAGCTGCGCCCGAGCGGGGTCGATGGATACGTCGCCTGCGGCTGGTAGCCGGCGACGAGCTTCGGCAGCTCTTCCGCGCCGCGCTGCGCGTGGTCTTCGATCTCCGCGACCTGCGCCAGGAACGGCGAGCGGAACGGGACGGTCTTGTCGCTGACGAACTCGTGGAACGCCTCGCGGTTGCCGCTCCGCTTGTCGCTGGCGAGGCCGTAGCCGCGCAACGCGTCGACCGCCGGCACGTCGGTCGTCTTCGAGATCAGAAGTTCGGGCAGGACGTTGCTGATCGCGACCGCGTTGAACAGGTTGCTCTTCGGCAGCTGCGCCTCGTCGAGGTAGCGCCCGAGCCAGCCGGTCGACTCGTAGCCTTTCGGCTGCGCGGTCTGCCAGATCTCGGTCGAGCGGAAGTGCGAGTGGTCGGGGTCGGGATAGCCGACGCCCTGCACGATCGCGACGTTGCCGCCGTCGTACATCTTCTTGAACGGCGCGAGCACCGGGTTGAGCCCGACGACGTCGTCGATCCGCAGCACGTCGTTCGGCGCGATCCCGAGCGAGGGCCGGTAGCGGTAGTAGTCCTGCATGCCGTACGGCACGACCGTGTTCAGCCCGTCGTTGCCGCCTTGGAAGTTGATCACCACCAGCACGCGGTCGTTGCCGCCCGGCAAACCGGGAAGGGCCGTCTGCGCGAGCGCCTGCGAGAAGATCGTGTCGTTGTTGGCGACCACCGCGAGTCCGGAGACCGCTCCGAGAAGAAATCCGCTGCGTTTCATTGTCCGTGTCATCCTGTGCTTTCCGAATTTACCTTACGCGAGCTGGTAGGCGGGCATCGCCATCGTCAAGTAGGCGGCATTGCGGACGCGTTCGTCGACGTTTTCCGGCGAGAGCTGCGCGAGCTCGGACTGGCCGTGGCCGCCGAGGTAGGCGACGAGCTGCGCGACGGCGGCCGGCGAGACGTCGCCCTGCAGCATCGATTGCGTGAGCGTCGTCGCGACGGCGTGCGGGTCCATCGCGCGCATCACCGGCGTGAGCCACCCCGCGTTCTCCATCATCTTCGGGCTCTGCGCCACGCCGTTGGCGAAGTTCTCCCGGGTGAGCACGGTCTGGCTGTTGAGCCAGGCCGCGCCGCCGTCCCAGCCCTTCACGTTCGGCGGGTAGAATAGCACTTGGCCCATCGCCCGCAGCGTCGCCAGCTCGACCGGCGCGACCTCGGTGATGCCGAAGAGCTGGTGCGTGCCGACGACGAAGTCGACCGGGCTCTTCACCAGCGCGCGGTACGCGCGGTCGCTGAAGAACACGTTGCTGCGCAGCAGCGCCGACATCACCGGCCGCAGCTCGAAGTCGTTCCTCGTCAGCAGCGCGGCGATTTGGTCGACGAGCACCGGCTCCGGGTCCTGGTAGACGAAGAAGGCCAGCAGCTTGGTGGCGAACCAGCGCGAGGCGGCCGGCTGGCGGAAGATGATGTTGACGATGTCGGCGCCGTTGAAGTTTCCGCTCTGGCCGAGGAAGGTCTTCGTGCCCTCGTCGTGCTGCGCGCGGTTGTCGAAGAACTGGCCCGTGCCGTCGGGGCTGCGGCGGAACGTCCAGCCGGTGAACGCGCGCGCCGACTCGCGGATGTCCTGCTCGGTGTAGTTGCCGATCCCCAGCGTGAAGAGCTCCATCAGCTCGCGCGCGTAGTTCTCGTTGGGGTGCGCCTTCTCGTTGACGTTGTTGTCGAGGTAGCGCAGCATCGCCGGGTCTTGCGAGACGTGCAGCGTCAGCTCGCGGATGTTGCCGAGCGCGTACTCGCGGAAGAGCTGGTTCTGCATCAGCAGCGCTTGCGCGGTCGTGCCCTTCTCCGGCGAGCTGGTGAAGTGGCCGTGCCAGAAGAGCGTCATCTTCTCTTGCAGCGGCGCGGGCGTCGCGATCATCCGCTGCAGCCACCAGGTCTGCATCGCGACCAGGTTCCGGCGGCGGTTCATGTTGTTCGCCATCTGGAACATCTTGCGGGCCTGGACCGTCGCTTCGTCGGGCGCCTGGCCTTGCATCAAGCCGCGGAACAGCCCGCGGACCGGCGCCGGCGGGTCTTCGAGCGGCGGGCGCGCCGGGAGCGCCGAGGTGTCGGCGAAGCGGATCAGCGAGTCGACCGCCGCGCCCGGCGACATCGCGGCGAAGCGGTCCACGTCGGCCGGCGAGCCGCCGAACCCGGCCCGGCGCAGCAGGTGCGCGGCGAGGCGGCGATTCCACGGCCCGGCGTAGGGACGGAGCGCGCTCGACGCGTCGAGGGCGCCGGCGGGGCGATAGGATGCGGGAGCGGTCGTCTGTGCAGCCACGATGCGATGATAACGCTTGCCCGCCCCAGCACAATGCCAGAGAAGAATATTCTCACACAGGCTTAAATCGAGCGGTTGTGAGCACTCTCGCGACCCGCATCGACAACCGGTCTGCCGATTTCGAGCGGAACGCCGCCGCGATGGCAGCCCTGGTCGACGACTTGCGCGCGCACCTCGCGCGCGTGCGGGGAGGCGGCGGACCGCAAGCGGTCGAGCGCCACCGCAAGCGCGGGAAGCTGACCGCGCGCGACCGCGTCGACCGGCTGATCGATCCGGGAACGGCGTTCCTGGAGCTCTCGGCGCTGGCCGCGACCGGCATGTATCATGACGACGCGCCGGCGGCCGGGATGATCGCCGGCATCGGCACCATCACCGGAACCGACTGCGTGATCGTCGCCAACGACGCGACCGTCAAAGGCGGCACGTACTACCCGATCACGGTGAAGAAGCACCTGCGCGCGCAGGAGATCGCCGAGCAGAACGGGCTCGCGTGCATCTACCTGGTCGACTCGGGCGGGGCGTTCTTGCCGCTGCAGGCCGACGTCTTTCCCGACCGCGATCACTTCGGACGCATCTTTTACAACCAGGCGCGGATGAGCGCGCAAGGGATTCCGCAGATCGCCGCGGTGATGGGCTCGTGCACGGCCGGCGGCGCGTACGTTCCCGCGATGGCCGACGAGTCGATCATCGTGAAGGACCAAGGGACGATCTTTCTCGGCGGCCCGCCGCTGGTGCAGGCGGCGACCGGCGAGATCGTCACCGCCGAAGAGCTCGGCGGCGCCGACGTGCACACGCGGATCAGCGGCGTCGCCGACCACTACGCCGTCGACGACGAGCACGCGCTCGGGATCGTGCGGCAAGTCGTCGCGCACCTCGACCGCCGGCCGTACGACGCCTGGCCGGTGCGCGAGCCGCGTCCGCCGGCGCGCGACCCGCACGAACTGTACGGGATCATTCCGAGCGATTCGCGCCAGCCGTACGACGTGCACGAGGTGATCGCGCGGGTCGTCGACGGCTCGGACTTCGCCGAGTTCAAGGCGCGCTACGGGACGACGCTGGTCTGCGGCTTCGCGCACGTCGAAGGACATCCGGTCGGGATCCTGGCGAACAACGGGATCCTGTTCAGCGAGTCGGCGCTCAAGGGCGCGCACTTCATCGAGCTGTGCTGCCGGCGCGGCATCCCCCTGGTGTTCCTGCAGAACATCACCGGCTTCATGATCGGCAAGGAGTACGAGAACCGCGGGATCGCCAAGGACGGCGCGAAGCTGGTGACCGCGGTGGCGTGCGCGGAGGTGCCGAAGTTCACCGTGGTGATCGGCGGCAGCTTCGGCGCGGGCAACTACGGGATGAGCGGACGCGCCTACTCGCCGCGGATGCTGTGGATGTGGCCGAACGCGCGGATCAGCGTGATGGGCGGCGCGCAAGCCGCCTCGACGCTCCTCACGGTGCGGATGAACGCCGACGCGGAGAAGCACAAGCCCGCGCTCTCGGCCGAAGAGCAGGACGCCTTCAAGAAGCCGATCCTCGACAAGTACGAGCACGAAGGCAGCCCCTACTACTCGACCGCGCGCATCTGGGACGACGGGATCATCGACCCGCTCGACACGCGCCGCGTACTGGCGATCGGCCTGCGAGCGGCACGCTACAAAGAACCGAAGCCGACGACGTTCGGCGTGTTCCGGATGTGAAGCCGAATCGCACGGCGGTCTCGCTCGCGACGCGCGCGGTGCACGCCGCTTCGGCGCTGCACGGCGACGAACGCTCGATCGCGCCGCCGATCTTTCTGTCGACGACGTTCGAGCGCGATCCGGAAGGCGAGTACTCCGGTGGCTTCGTCTACTCGCGCGACGACAACCCGAACCGCCGGGAGCTCGAGCACGCGCTGACCGACCTCGAAGACGGCGCCGACGCGGCGGCGTTCGCCAGCGGCAGCGCCGCCGCGATGACGCTCTTCCAGGCGCTGCGGCCGGGCGACCACGTGGTCGTCGCCGACGACTCGTACTATAGCATTCGCGTCATGCTGGCCGACGTGTTCGTTCCCTGGGGGCTGTCGGTGACGTACGCCGACTGCTCCGATCTCGACGCCGTCGAAGCAGCACTCACGCCGGCGACGCGGCTGATCTTCATCGAGACGCCATCGAACCCGCTGCTGCGGATCACCGACATCGCCGGCGTCGCGGCGCTCGCGCACGCCGCCGGCGCGCTCGTCGCCTGCGACAACACGCTGCCGACGCCGGTCCTGCAGCAGCCGCTCGCGCACGGCGCCGACCTGGTCGTCCACGCGACGACGAAGTACCTCGCCGGCAACCACGACGCGATGGGCGGCGCGCTCGTCACCGCGCACGACGACGAGCTGTGGCAGCGCGTTCGCGCGCAGCAAAAGCTGTGCGGCGCGATCCCCTCGCCGTTCGCATCGTGGCTGACGCTGCGCGGGATCACCTCGCTCGTGCCGCGCGTGCGCTGGCAAAACGCGAGCGCGCTCGCGCTGGCGGAATTTCTCGCCGCGCACCCCGCCGTGCGCGAGGTGCTCCACCCCGGGCTGCCGGCGCATCCCGGCCACTCGCTCGCCGCGAAGCAGTCCACAGGGAGCGGCGGACTGTTCTCGTTCCGCGTGCGCGGTGACCCCGACGCAGCGCTGCGCGTCGCGGCGCGCGTACGGCTGTTCCGCCGCGCAACCAGCTTCGGCGGCCCCGACAGCTTGATCGAGCACCGCGCCTCGGTCGAAGGCCCCGCTTCAAGAACGCCCGGGGACCTGCTGCGCCTGGCCATCGGATTGGAAGACGCCGCGGACCTGATCGCGGACCTGCGGCAGGCGCTCGAAACCCGCTGAACGCGCTGCGTTGCCCTGCCGAAATACTGCCTGCACGTGGCGGCGAGCGTGGATCGTGGAATCACGTGCTGGCGGGCGGGACAGTGCCGCCGAGGAGGTCCGCATTGCGCGTCGCGTTCGTCACCGTCGTCTCGATCGCCGCGCTGCTGCTGCAGCAGCCTCGGCCCGGCGCCGGCGCGGACTGCGCGGTCGCGGGCAGCGCCGTCGACTCGCAGACGACCGCGCGCTGGAACCGCTACGCCGCGCGGCTCGAACGGCTCAACGGGAGCGGCACGAACAAACCGCTGGCCCGCGAGCTGCTGCGCATGGCGGACGCGTCGAGCCGCGCGCAGCGCGCGGTGGCGCAGTCGCTGGGCCGGCCCGGGACGGCGAAGCGCGGCGGCATCTCACCGCAGCTTGAGCGCATGCTCGCCGTCAACCGCGCGAACGACGCAGAATTGAAACAGATCGTGCGCGAGCACGGTTGGCCGACCGTTCATCTGGTCGGGCTCGCGGCTGCCAGCGCTGCGCTCGGGATACTCAACGAGAGCAGGGACACGCCGCTCGAAGCAGCGCTGCTGCCGGCGCTGCAACGGCTCGCCAAGCGGGACGCGATTCCCCGGCCGACCGTCGCCGGGATCCAAGACACGGTCCTGGTCGCGCGGGGCAAGAAACAGCTCTACGGCACGATCCTGACCGTGCGCAACGGCCGGCCCGTCATGCTGCCCGTGCAGGATCCGGCGCACCTCGAACAGCGCCGCGATCAGTACCTCCTCGAGCGCAACTACGTACAGAACATGGCGGCGGAGCTCAAGGCGGCGCAGGCCCCCTGTGCGCAGCACTCCTCGCGTGCGCGCGTGTCGACGCACTGAACCAGGAGGACGCTCGAGCGGCGCAGGCGGATAGCCCACGCAATGCGACCGCACCCACGCGTCGCGGCAGGTTTGATCGCCATGCTGCTCCTGTCCGGGCCCGCCGGGGCGGCGACGTCGCGCTACGTCGGAAGCTACACCATGTCGCGGCCGGGTGCCGACAGCACGCAGGCGCTCACGCTCGTCCTCGACCGCGCGCATCGCGTCATGCTGACGACGCGCTTCCCGGACCTCGAACGCCGATACGGGCCCGGGGTTCTTCCCGTGCGCGAGTCCGGCTCGTGGCGCGAGCGCGGCGCGACGGCGGAAGTGCACTTCACCCGCATCGCACTGGTCGGCAGCAAGCAGAAGGCGCGCAAGGAAGACAAAGTCATCGGCTTCGCGCTGAAAGGCTGCATCCTCACCGCGGTGCGCTATTCGAAGCTGCTTTACGGCGAGGCCGGGCTCACCTTCGAGCGCGCCGGCTGCAAGCGCTGACGCTATGCGCCCGGCCTGACGACCAGGTGCGCGAAGTTCGCCTCGGTGAGCGGGCCGTACATGAAGCCGATCTCGCCGCGAGCGGACGGTGCGCCGCCGAGGATCCGCTGAACGATCAGCGCCGGCTGCGCCGCGCCGTTGACGTAGAGACGAACCGACTTCGGCGCGACCTTGAGTCGCAGATGCGTCCAGACGCCGGGGACGACGTCGGCATACGACTCGTACCTCGACGGAAATTTGGTGCGCAGCCGGTGCCAGCTCCACTCCGGCTCCGAGACGTACTGCGTCGAGTGGTTGCGGCGCTCTTGGTCGCTCGAGCGGCCGTTGGTGGCGCGAATGTAGACGCCCTCGAAGCCGCCGTCCTTGCGCACTGCGAAGACGACCCCGGCAAACCCGCGCGCGGTAGGATCGGTGGTGGAGTTAGGCCGCGCCGCGACGTCGACGTCGATCGTGCCGGTTCGAAACGGCGGCGCCGCGACGAGCGATACCAAGGTGCGATCGGGATCGCTCGTTTCGAGGCGGATCGCGCGCACGCCACGGTAGACGATGCTTCGCGCACCGCCGCGCGGTGAGAGCGCGTTCGGCGTGAGCGCGATCCGGCGGACGTCGGCGCCCCAGCACGGCGGGGCCGCGAGCAGGGCCAGCACGCCGAAGAAGACGCCGGCGTGAAGACATCTCCGTGCGGTGAAGCGGTTCATCTGGTAAACCTCCGGTGCGGCGGCTTTCCGCACCGGCCGCGCGACCTCCGCGACGAAAACTGACAGATGCGTGCCGCGCGTTTGTGTTACCGTGCGAGCTGCGACCACGCGTCGAGCACCGTAGCAACGCTCCATGCCTGCGCGAACGCGCCGCGCGCAGCGAACGGCGGGTCGCCGTCCGCGATCTCGCCGAGCGTGCCGAACGCGTCGGCGGTGAGCCCGTCCTGAGCGCATTCTTCGAGCAGTGCGCTGCTCGCGGCGGCATCGCCGTAGACTCGCGCGTGCGCGAGCGCGAACGGGCCGGGGAGCCACGTCCATACCGTGCCCTGATGGTAGGCGGCGTCGCGCGCCCGCTGGTCGCCTTCGCATCGCCCGGCATAGCCGGGCTCGCGCGGTGCGAGGCTGCGCAATCCGGCCGGCGTCCAAAGACGTGCGGAGCATATCTCGACGATCGCGCGACGGCGTGCAGCGTCGAGCACGTCGATAGGGAGCGCGACGGAGAACAGCTGGTTCGGGCGCAGCGCGGGGTCGTCGCCGTTCGGTCCGTCGATGACGTCGAAGCACCAGCCGTGCGCGGCGCTCCAAAACCGTTCGAAGCCGGCTTCGGCGCGCGCCGCGGCGGTCGCGAACGGTGAGGGATCATCGCCGAGCATTTTCGCGAACCGGGCACACGCGCGCAGCGCGTTGATCCAGAGCGCGTGGACCTCGACCGGCTTGCCGATCCGGGGCGTCACAACCCAGTCGCCCACCTTCGCGTCCATCCAAGTTAGCTGCACGCCGGGTACTCCGGCGCGCAGTAGCCCGTCGGCGGGATCGACAGCAATCCCGAAGCGCGTTCCCGCCATGTACGCCTCGACGATCGCGCGCAGCACCGGGAACAGCTCTTTTAGCGTTCGGGCATCACCGCTCGCATCGACGTAGCGGCGGACCGCTTCGGCGTACCACAGCGCCGCATCGACCGAGTTGTACGCCGCCGGCTGCCCCTCGTCGGGGAAGAAGTTCGGCAGCATCCCGTCCTCGACGAACCGCGCAAACGTGCGCAGGATCCGCCGCGCGACGTCGTAGCGCCCCGTTGCGAGCGCCAGACCCGGCAGCGCGATCGCGGTGTCGCGCCCCCAGTCGCCGAACCACGGGTATCCGGCAATGACCGAGCGCGCGTCCGGATCGTCGGCGAGCGGGCGGCCCACGACGAACTGGTCGGCTGCGAGCACGAGCCGCGCGACCCAATCGGGTGCCTCATCGGCTTTATCGTGCGCAGCGCGCCACGCGGCAAGCAGGTCGGACTCGCGGCGTCGAACGCGCTCGAGCGCACCAGATGAATCGATCGCGGGCAACTCGTGGTCGCCGACCGCGATGGTCATCGATTCACCCGCCTCGAGCGGCGTGTCGAACGTGCCGACGCGCAGGTGGTCTTCGGAATCGTCGAGCCCGCGCTCCCGCTCGACGGGATACTCGAAGTCGCGGTACCAGATGTGCTCGGGGACGAACGTGCCACGGTCGGCGCGGAACTCGATCGTCATCGCGCCCTCGTACGGCACCACGCGAATGCCCTCCGGCGTCGCGCGCACGTCCATCGTCCAGTTGCCGGCGTGGGTCGCGCCGTGAAGATCGCGGTGGTTCGCGAACGCGTGCAGCGTCAGCCCCAGCGGCATGCGCGCGCGAACGGCGCGGTGCTGGACGTAGGTGCGATTGAGATCGTGCTCCATCCACACGCGCCGCTCGATCACCGCGTCGCCGCAGGTAAACGTCCACACCGGGATCGTCCCGTCGAGCCGAAAGCCCGTCAAGAACATATAGCCTCGCGGCGCGATCGCGCCTCGGCGCCAGCGGTCGGTCGCGAGCGCGTACGTTACGCCGTCGTACGCCACCTCGGCGTCGATCTTCGGGCACAGCAGCCTGCGGCCCACGGGCGGCGTTCGCGCGGCGAAAAGCAAACCGTGATAGCGCCGCGTGATTGTTCCGGCGATCGTTCCGCAGGCGAACCCGCCGAGCCCGTTCGTAACGAGCCATTCGCGCCGTTCGGACACGTCGAGATCGGCGCACGACGCGCGATCGAGCCGCGGTGCCGAAACTGCTTCCATCAGCCCCGCGCTTCGCCGCAGCCGCGCGACAAGCATCGGCGGTCCTGACAGCCGATCGAACATCGTGCATCGGTCGAGGGGACGAACTCCGCCGATCCCGGACGATCTGTTGCGGCTTGAGAAGAGCGACGATCTGATCGCCGATCTCGATAACGTGCTCTTGATCGACGAATGGGCAGTATGGTGCTATCGTAGACGAGCACGGCGGCGCGCATCCCCGGGCTTTGTGTGCACCGCCTGCTGGGAGAGGAACGATGCGCGCACAGTATCGTCTCGGCGCTGCTTTCGGGATCGCGTTGTTGTTTGTGATCGCGGCTCATGACGGTCGTGCCAACGCGAAGCCGAAGCCGAAGGCTACAGCGTCGACAGCTGCGGGCAGCGCCTCGACGGCAAAGATCACTGCCGCGCCCGCCCCTGGGCCCGGGCCAGGTTGCGTGTCGACGACCGGTGCGCCGATCGTGATCCGTCCGTGCATAGGCCCGGCGGGCATCCTAATCAACGTCTTGCCGCAACACGACCTTGATGCCCGGCCAGCGAAGCTGGTCTTTCGCCCGCTGTTTCCGGTCCGCGCGCCGCTGCAGGTGATCGCGGTCGTCTCGAAGGGCCCGACCGGTTTCACGGTGCCGGCTCCCAAAGAGCTGTGTGCATACGGCGCGGCGTGGAACGTGCTCGCGCTCGACACGAAGGGGAAACTGATGGGCTTCGAAGGTGAGGCGGGACACTTCACCATCGACTGCACGAAGAAAACACCGGCTCCGCACATCACTCCTGCGCCGCCCTCCGGGCCGTCACCAAACTGCGTGTCGACGACCGGCGCGCACATCTACATTCGCCCCTGCATCGGCGTCCCCGGGGACGTGATCGCGGTACTGCCGCAGGTGATGCTGACGTACAAGCCGTGGAAGCTTAACTTTACGCCGCTGTTCGCGGTGCTGGGGCCGACGAAGGTGATCGCGAGCGTCGAAGAGCATCCTGGCGGCTTCGTCGTTCACGCACCCGTCGAGCTCTGCCGTCTCGGGCCACCGCTGCCGCCGGGGGTAACGATGCCGCCGACAGCGGAATTCAACTGGAACGTCACCGCCACCGACGAGGCGCTCAAGCCGATGGGTTACCTCGGCGAAGTCGGGCACTATAAGATTAAGTGTACCGCGGAGCAGACGAAGACGCCGCTCGCGACGCCGAGCTCCGGACCGCCGGCCGGCTGCGGCGGCACGTCAACGCTGGTGAAGATCGATCCCTGCGCCGGTCCGCCCGGGACCAAGATCAAGGTCTGGAAGAGCAGCACGCTCGCGACCACACCCGCGCTGCTGATCTTCAAAATCTTCGCGCCGAAGAGCGCGCCGGAGATTCGCGCGCCGATCACCGGCGGCGGCGGATCGCTTAGCGCAACCGCGTCGGCCGAGCTCTGCAAATACGGGCCGAAATGGCATGTCTCGGTGCTCGACAGCACGGGGACCGGACTTGGCGATGTGGGCACGTTCACCATCGTCTGTCTCGCCGGCGGCAGACCGCCGCCGCCGACACCGACGGCGACACCGACGCCGACGCCTACCCCGACACCGACGCCCAAACCGAAGCTAACGCCGAAGCCACCGGGGAACAAGGCACCGGTGCCGACACCGACGCCGCCGGGCTGTTCGCCGATGATCCCGAACTGCATGCTGGTACCCGGCCAACCGAACGCGTTCATCGTCCCGCCTGGTCAACGTGTTCCGCCGGCACTGCGCTTTCAAAGCGCCGCAGGGCAAGTTCAGCCCATAGTAGCCCAGGTTCAAAATGCCGGCGGACGTCTCTCGTTCACGATTCCGTCGACGATGTGTCGCGGAAGTCTCGCGCAGTGGCTCGTCTACGCGGCGGACGCGAACGGCGCGGCAGTCGGGCAGATCGGGGTAGCATACACCAACTGCTAGCGCGTTAGATGCCGGCATACCATTCGTATCCCTGATCCTCCCAATAGCCGCCGGAACCGCCGAAGAACGGCTTCAGGTCGGCGACGACTTCAATCCGCGAGACCCACTTCGCGCTCTTGTAGCCGAGCTGCGTGGGAATCTTCAGCCGGACCGGCGCGCCGTGGTCGAGGTCGAGCGGCTTGTCGTTGAGGTCGAGCGCGAGCACGGTCTGCGGGTGCGCCGCCTGGTGCAGGTCGAGCGACTCGTAGTACGGCTGCCCCGACTGGTCCACGTCGAAGCAATGGAAGACACAGTAGCGCGCGGTCTGTTTCGGTTGCGCCATCGCCAGCACGGTCGCGAGCTGCGGGCCGTTCCATTTCCCGATCGCGCTCCAGCCTTCGACGCAGTCGTGGCGGGTGATCTGGCTGCGCGCGCCGGCCGCGCGCAGCTCCGCGAGCGAGAGCTTCTGCGGCCGTTCCACCAGCCCGTCGACCGCGAGCCGGTAATCGCGGAAACCGCCGCGGGCCAGGCGCGTGTACGTGGCGTCGCTCGGCGTGTCGAAACCGTTCACGCGGAACTGCGCGTCGACGTCCCGCTCGGAGTACTCGCGCGCCAGCCCGTGCGTGCCGAGCACCGCTTGGTTCAGATTCTCCGCCGAGTACAGGACGTTGTGAAACGGGCCCTCGGTCAGCGACTGCTTGATCTGACCGCAGCCCGCCAAACCGATCGCCGAGAGTGACGAGGCGATGAACAACCGGCGCTTCACGGTCCGACCCCGTCGTGCGCGCCCAGGACGAACCAACCGGTGATCATCGAGCGCATGTTGTTCCAGAACCCCGTCGTCAGCACCAGCACGAGATGCGTCGTGAAGTAGCCGAGCAGCAGCACCATCAGCGTGAAGTGCCACAGCCGCGCGAACTGCCGCCCGCCGAAGAGCGCCGTCAGCCATGGCAGCGCCGCATCGACCGCCGGCGAAAGCGTCAGCCCGGTCAGGATCAGCAGCGGAAAGAAGAGGAACACGACGACGTTGTAGGTCAGCTTCTGCAGCGGGTTGTAGGTGCCGTGCGGCGGCGGCTCCTTGCGCAGCCGCAGATAGTACAGCTGCATCGGCCAGACCTTGCGAAAGTCCTCGGGCCGCATGACGAGCTCGCGCAGCTTCCCGCTCAATGCGGCGGAGATCAAGTACGCGGCCCACCCGACGAACAGCGCCCAGGCGAAGAACAGGTGCCAGCGGCGGCCGTCGGCGAGGTCTTGCGGTCCGGGCAGCGTGAACCAGCCGGGAAACGCGCGCTGCGTCTCGGCGCCCATCCCGTCGTCGGTGTAGCCAAAAACGTGCGTCGTCGTGAAGCGGTGTCCGAAGAGGATCGTGTAGCCGGCCGGACCGCGCGGCGTGTCTTGCGCGTCGAAGGCCAGTACCCGCCGGGCGGGATTGCTCTTGTCCGAGGCGTCAAGGTACGGCGCCGCGTTGAAGATCTGCAGCCCGCTCATCACCAGCACCAGGATCGCGAGCGCCCAGGTCCAGTGCGCGGTGCGCGCAATCACGCCGTGCCGGTAGACGCGTGCAGGGCTCACGTCTTCTCGGCGATCAGCGCGCGCACGGTGCGCTCGAGCTGCGCGTCGTAGCCTTCGCCGACGTAGGTCGCGCGCAGCTTGCCGCGGCGGTCGAAGACGAGCTGCGTCGGCCACGCGCTGACGCCGTACGCGTTCCAGACCGAGAAGTTGTCGTCGTAGACGACCGGCCACGTGATGTCCTGGTCCTTGAGCGCCTGCACGACGTTCTTGTGCACGCGCTCCTCCGGCAGCTCCGGCGCGTGGACGCCGACGATCGCGAGGTCGTTCGAGCCGATCGAGTCTCGCAGCTTGCGCAGCTCGGGCGTGACGTGCTTGCAGTTGATGCAGCTGAAGGTGAAGACGTCGACGACGGTGACCCGCACGGCGAGGTGCGGCGGCCCGGCCGCGTTCGCCCACGGCGCCGCGGCGAGCACCGGCGCGAGCGACGTGGCGGCGGCGAGGAACAGCGCTGCGATCATGACGGGTCCTCCGGCGGAACGACGACCGCGCGGCCGTCGAGGCGCAAGCGTCCGGCGTCGACCAGCTTGGCGAGCTCCGCGCTGACCGTCTCGCGCGTGCTGCCGACCAGCGAGGCGACGTCGGCGTGGGTGAGCCGCAGGTCGACGCGCGTTCCACCCGGGACGCGCACGCCGTGCTCGGCGGCGAGCTTGCGGTAGAGGTGGACGATGCGGTCGCCGACCCGCGCGTAGGCGAGATCTTCCATCGTCTCGCGCGCGTCGCCGAGCTTTCCGCTCAGCACCTTGGCGACGTTCATCGCGAGCTGCGGGTCGCGCGCGAGCACCGCGAACAGGTCGTCCGCGCGCACGGTGCACAGCAGCGCGTCCTCGACGACGATCGCGACCGTCGTGCGCGGTTGGTCGTCGAAGAGCGTCTCCTCGCCGAAGAAGTCGCCCGCGCCGAGCAGCGCGACGGTGACGTCCTTGCCGTCACGCGTCTCGCGCGCGATCCGCACCGCGCCGCGCTTGACCATGTAGACGATTCGCGTCGTGTCGCCTTGGTCGAACACGCGCGTTCCGCGCGGCATCTCGCACATCGTGAAGAGGTGCTCGGTGGAGACGATCCCGGCTTCCGCGGCCTCGCCGAAGAGCCGGTTCTGGCGCAAGTACCAGACCTTGTTGGCGTCGTCGGCCCCGCTCGGCGGCGGCGGTGGCGGTCGCATCGAGGCTAGTTGTTCCAGGGCCGTCCCCAGTCCGTCCATGCCGCGATGCTACCACGCCGCCGCCGGCGGCGGCGTAAGCCCCCTTACTTCCCGGCCGGCCCGACGACGACGCGGACCAGATCCTTCGGCCGCAGCCACTTCGCCATCGCCGCGCGAACGCGCTCCGGCGTCGCGGCCAGCGCCGCCTGCGCTTCGCGGTTGTCCTCGTCGAGCGGGCGGCCGGTCGAGGCGTACGAGAGCAGCTGGCCGGCCAGACCGTCGTACGACTCCTTCGCCACCGGCAACTCGCCGACGACCAGCGCCTTGGCGCGCGTGAGCCGGTCGGCCGCGAGCGGCTTCTTCTGCAGCGAGGTCAGATCGTCGACGACCAGCCGCGCGGCGCGCGCGACGTTCTTCGGGTCGGCGCCGTAGGTGACGCTGAACGTCGTGCGGTTCCGGCCGCCGCTGAAGCTCGAGTTGACGCTGTACGCGTAGCCGTGCAGCTCGCGCAGGTCGTGGAAGAGGAGCGAAGCGTAGAACCCGCCGCTCAGCACCGTGTTGGCGAGGTGCAGCACGGGATAGTCGGGATCGTTGTACGAGATCGGAATCGTCTCGCCGAGCCGCACCTCCGACTGGATCCGTCCCGTCGCCGGGATCACTGCCTGCGCCGTCTTGTTCGGCGGCACGGGCGGCGAGAACACGTTCGGCGTCGGGCCGTTCGCTTTCCACGCGCCGAACGACTTCTCGATCGCGGCGCGCGCGTGCTCCGGCGTGACGTCGCCGACGACGACCACCGTCGTGAGGTCGGGGCGGTACGTGGAGCCGTAGTACGACTTCACGTCGTCGAGCGTGACGGCACCGGCGGTCTGCGGGGTCGCGTAGCGGCGCGCCGGATCGCCCGCCGGGTAGATCGCGTCGGCGAACGCGCGACCGGCCTTGAAATCCGGGCTCTTCATCTCGCCGGTGAGCGCGCCGACGGTCTGCTGCTTGACGATCTCGAACGCTTGTTGCGGAAACGCCGGGTGCAGCTCGTCGTCGGCGAGCAGCGCGACGCCGCGGTCGAAGTCTTTCGAGAGCACGTCGAGGCTGAAGCTGCGCCCCGCGCTGACGTTCGCCGCGATCTTGTCGAGCTCGGTCTGATACGCGATGCGGTCGTAGGTCTGCGTGCCGTACTGGAAGAGGCCGTCGACGATCCCGTCGATTCCCTCCTTGCCGGGCGGGTCTTGGAGGCCGGCGTTGCCGAGAATCTCGCCGCGCACGACCGTCGTCGGCGAGATCGTCGAGGGAACGACGATCAGCTTGACGCCGTTCGGGAGCGTCTGGGTGACGGGCTTCACCGTCTCCTCGGGGACGCGCAGCTCGGCCAGCACGCGCTTCGCGAACGCCGGCAAGCCGGTGTGCTCGGTCGGAATGACGGTGTTGTCCTCGCCGACGCGGCCGCCGAACGCGGAGCCCGCGGCTTCCTTGGGCGTGGAGATCGCGACGGTCGCGGTGTTCTCGTCGTAATACGTGCGCAGCACGCGGTTGACGTCGTCGAGCGTGACCGCCTGCAGGCCGGCGAGGTCCTCGTCGGGCGTGCGGTGCTCGTTGGCGAGCGAGTCGCTCCACGCGGACGCCAGCCCCGAGACCGAGTTGCGCGCGAACTGCGCCTGTGCGACCTCACGCTGCTTGGCGACCTCGACCAGATCGGCCGGCAATCCTGTCTTCTTGTAGCCGTCGATCACCGCTTTGATGTCAGCCACTGCTTTGTCGCCGGTCGTCGTCACGGGAACCGCCGAGCCGACCAGGGTCATCCCGGCCGCCGGATGGGTGACGGACTGCGCGAACGTGCCGAGCGCTTTCCCCGACGCTTGCAAGTCGTACAGCGCGCCGCGCTGGCTGTTCAGCACGTCGTTGAGGATCTGCGAGGCGAAGTAGTCCTTGTCCGAGTAGCCGGGGACGCGGAAGGCGAGGAACACGACGGTAATCGGGTCGGAGCTGTTGTCGTGCAGCGTCAGGGGCGTGAGCGGCTGCAAGTGCACGGGTCTGCGCGCCGGCAGCTTCGCGGCGGGGATGTTCCCGAAGAGCGCCTTCACCTTTGCGATCGTCTGCTGCGGATCGACGTTGCCGGCGATCACGTAGACCGCGTTGTTCGGATGGTACCACTTGGCGTAGAACGCCTTGAGATCAGGCGCCTGGATCTTCTTGAAGCTCTCGACGGTGCCGAGCCCGAAGTCGGCGTACGGCGTGCCGGCGAAGACGTGTTCGACCGCTTTCGAAAAGAGCCGGAACGTCGCCGAGGAGTTGTCCGACGTAACTTCTTGGGTGATCGCGCCGCGCTCTTGGTCCCACAGCTTCTGCGCGTCGAGCGCGCCGGTGGCGCGCGAGCGCTCGAGGTTCAGCGCGATGTCGAGGTACTGCGAGGGCATCTCGAAGAAGTACTGCGTGAGCTCGTTCTGCGTGTCGGCGTTGAAGGTGCCGCCGGTGATCGCGGTCGTGTCGGCGAACTGCGAGGCCGTGAGCGTCTTGCTGCCGCGGAAGAGCATGTGCTCCTGCGCGTGGGCGACCCCGGTGATCGGCTCTTCGTCGGAGCCGGTCAAGTAGTTCATCCAGGTCGACACGACCGGCGCGAGCGTGTCGCGCAGGACGACGACCTGCATTCCGTTTGAGAGCGTCGCGCGCGTGACGTCGACGGAGTGAGCGGCGGGGGCCTGCGCGGCGGCCGGCGAGAGCGGCCCGAACAGCAGCGCAGCGGCCAACGCGAAGCAAGCGAGACGGCGAAAATGACCCATATCGACGGAAAAACGGCGCATGATCCCGGTCAGTTCCCAGGATTCTCGGCCGCCACCTCGCGCGCGACCAGACCGTGCCGGGGAAGCCTCGAGCGCACCGTGGAACGACCGAGCCCGTGCCGGACTCCGTTCTGCGCGTCGAACGCGAGGGAGCGCGCGCTCGCGTCGTGCTCGCTCGCCCCGCGGTGCGCAACGCTTTCAACGCCGAACTGATCGCGCGGCTGCGCGACGCGTTCGTCGCGCTGGGCACCGACTCGGCACTGCGCGTCGTCGTGCTCGAAGGCGAGGGGAAGGCGTTTTGCGGCGGCGCCGACGTGAACTGGATGCGCGGTTCGCTCGCGCTCTCGGAAGAGGAGAACGTGCGCGACGCCGAGGCGATGTCCGACATGTACCGTGCGATCGACCGGTGCCCCAAGCCGGTGATCGCGAAGGTGCACGGCGCGGCGCTCGGCGGCGGGGCAGGCTTGTGCGCGGTCGCCGACGCGGTCGTCGCCGAGCGCGAGACCGTCTTCGGCTTCACCGAGACGAAGCTCGGGATCATCCCTGCGGTGATCTCGCCGTTCGTGCTCGCGAAGATCGGCGCTTCGCACGCGCGCCGGCTCTTTCTGAGCGGCGAGCGGTTCGACGCCCGCCGCGCGGCGGCGATCGGGCTCGTGCACGAGGTCGTCGACGCGGGCGCGCTCGAGGGCACCGTCGATGCGATCGCGGGCGAGCTCGAAAGCGCGGGACCGCAAGCGGTCGCGGCGGCAAAGCGGCTGATCGTCACTGTGGCGTCAGCGTCGTACGACGAATCGCGCGCGATCACCGCACAGGCGATCGCGCGCCGGCGCACGAGCGAGGAAGGGCAGGAAGGACTGCGCGCGTTCCTCGAGCGGCGCCGGGCCGGCTGGACCGCGCGGTGATTCGCAGGCTGCTGATCGCCAATCGCGGCGAGATCGCGATCCGCATCGCGCGCGGCGCGCGCGAGCTGGGCATCTCGCCGGTCGGCGTCTACTCGGACGCCGACGAGCGCGCGCTCTTTCGTGAAGCGCTGGACACCTCGCTGCGGATCGGTCCCGGGCCGGCGAGCGAGTCGTATCTCGACGGCGAGAAGATCGTCGCCGCGGCGAAGACGCTCGGCGCCGACGCGATCCATCCCGGCTACGGCTTCTTGAGCGAACGCGCGCCGTTCGCGCAGCTGGTGGTCGACGCGGGACTGACGTTCGTCGGGCCGACGCCTAACGCGATCGCCGCGATGGGCTCGAAGATCGACGCGAAGCGGCGCGTGCGCGCGTTCGGCGTCCCGGTCGTCCCCGGCTACGACGGTGACGATCAAAGCGACGCGCGCTTGCGCGCGGAGGCGACGGCGATCGGCACGCCGCTGCTGATCAAAGCGAGCGCCGGCGGCGGCGGGCGCGGGATGCGCGTCGTCACCGACTTGACGACCTTCGGTGAAGCGCTGGCGAGCGCGCGCCGCGAGGCGAAGGCGGCGTTCGGCGACGAGAGCGTACTGCTCGAGCGGTATCTGCGCCGCCCGCGGCACGTCGAGTTCCAGATCCTCGCCGACACGCACGGGAACGTGGTGCACCTCGGCGAGCGCGAGTGCTCGATCCAGCGCCGTCACCAGAAAGTCGTCGAAGAGGCGCCGAGCGTCGCGCTCGATCCGGCGCTGCGCGCGCGGATGGGCGAGGCGGCGGTGAGCGCGGCGCGCAGCGTCGGGTACACGAACGCCGGGACGGCGGAGTTCATGCTGGAGCACGACAGCTCGTTCTACTTCCTGGAGATGAACGCGCGCTTGCAGGTCGAGCACCCGGTGACCGAGCTCGTCTACGGCGTCGATCTGGTGCACGAGCAGCTGCGCGTCGCGAGCGGCGAGCGGCTGCGCTTCGCGCAAGGCGATTTGAGCCCGCGCGGGTGGGCGATCGAGGTGCGGCTGAACGCCGAAGATCCGGCGCACGACTTTCTCCCGCAGTCGGGGACGCTCAGCGCGTTCGACGTGCCGCGCGCGCCCGGGGTGCGCGTCGACGCGGGGTTCCGCGCGGGCAGCGAGGTGCCGGTCTACTACGACTCGTTGCTCGCGAAGATCATCGTGTGGGCCGCGGACCGCGGCGCGGCGGTCGCGCGCATGAGCGAAACGCTGCGCGAGACGACCGTCGCCGGCGTCGCGACGAACCTGCCGCTGCTCCGCGCGATCGCGGACGACGAAACGTACCGTGCCGGCGAGACGACGACGGCGTTTCTCGACGAGCGGATGCCGCACTTCGCGCTCGGCGCGGCGCGGGTCGACGACGCAACGAAGCGGCGCGTCGCCGCGGCGCTGCTGGCGCGCGAGGGTGCCTGGCGGCTGGGCGGCGTCGGCGTTCCGCTCGCGTTCGCGGTCGACGGCACCACCGTGCGCGCGCACGCGAGCTGCGACGGCTCGCGCTGGTCGCTTTCGGGCGACGTGAGCGGCGAGCTCGTCGCGGACGCGCGCGGCGCGACGTACGACGCGCGCGGCGGGACGGTTACCATTGAGGGCCGGGTGGTGCGCTGGACGCTGCCGGAGCCGCCGAGCGCCGACGCCGAGCACTCCGCGCACGCCGCCGCGTCGGGCGACGTGACCGCGCCGATGCCGGGAAAGATCGTCAGCGTGGAGGTGCAGCCCGGAACGGTGGTCGAGCAGCGCGCGCTGCTGGTCGTGCTCGAAGCGATGAAGATGGAGCACCGCATCGAAGCGCCCCTCGCCGGCGTCGTCAACGAGGTGCGCGTCAAGCCCGGCGAGCTGGTGACCAGCGGCGCCACCCTGGTGACGATCGGCCCCGCCTGACCGCATGCGAGTAATTCTGATCCCCGGCTGGAACGAGCAGGCGAAGATGATGCGCACGTTCATCGACGGGCGCAACGGATTCGACGGGCTGGCCGCGTTCGGTTTCGACTGCACGATCTTTCCGATGGACGACGAGCCGCTGCGCGAGCGGATCGACCGCTTCCGCGCCTTCCTCGACCGGCTGCACGCGCGCGAGCCGAACGCCTTTCCCGTCGTGACGCTCGGCTACAGCGCGGGCGGTTTGGTCAACCGCGGCTTCCTGCGCGCGTATCCGGAGCGCGCCGACGAGATCGCGGCGTCGGTGCAGGTCGGCGCGCCGAACGGCGGGCTGATCACGAACTACGCGGCCGGGACGCTGCGGCTGGCGCGGATGCCGATCCACGTGCTGCGCGACATGGACGTCATGGCGCCGTTCATGATCTGGCTCAACGACACGGCGGGACACTGGGTCCCCGATCCCGACAACCCGAAGAAGCAGCGCTGGAAGCTCGACAAGAAGCCGTGGGTGATGCCCGACGGCCATCGCTTTCTCCACGTCGCCGGACGGATGCCGAAGTACCATTTTCAGAGCGACGGCGTGGTGATGATCGAGTCGGCGAACCTCGACGGCGCGATGCCGGTCGCGACCATCGACGGCGACGAAGCGAACCATCTGAATCTCGGCGCGGTGCAGAACATCTTCGCGACGATCTTTCGCCGCTTCAAGCACGACGACACCGTGTGGCCGCAGGTCGTCGACCTGACGGCCCGTTTTCTGCGAGGGGAGCAGCTGCCATGACGACGATGCTCGGCGCGATGCCGCGGCGCGTGACGATCTGCGAGGTCGGCCCGCGAGACGGGCTGCAGAACGAAGCGACGCCGATCTCGACCGAGGACAAGATCCGCTTCTGCGACCTGCTTTCCGACGCCGGCGTCCCGATCCTCGAGGCGACCTCGTTCGTGAGCCCCAAGCATGTCCCGCAGATGGCCGACGCCGGCGAGGTCTTCCGCCGCATCCGCAAGGACGAAGGCCGCACGTATCTGGTGCTGGTTCCGAACGAGCGCGGCCTCGAGCGCGCGATCGAGGCCGGCGTGCGCGCGATCGCGGTGTTCACCGCGGCGTCGGAAGCGTTCGCGAAAGCGAACATCAACATGACGATCGACGAGTCGGTGAGCCGCTTCGCCGGCGTCGTGAAGCGCGCGAAGGCTGGGGGGATGTGGGTGCGCGCGGCGATCTCGACCGCGTTCGGCTGCCCGTTCCAGGGCGAGGTTCCGGTCGCCGGCGTCGTACGCGTGTGCGAAAAGCTGCTCGCGCTCGGCGTCGACGAGCTGAGCGTCGCCGACACGATCGGCGTCGGCACGCCGAACCAGGTCTTCGACGTCGTCGGCGCGCTGCGCGACGTCGTTCCGCTCGACCGGCTGGGCCTGCACTTCCACGACACGCGCGGCACCGCGCTCGCCAACACGCTGGCGGCGCTCGCCTGCGGCGTGCGCATCTACGACACCTCGGCCGGCGGCCTCGGCGGCTGCCCGTTCGCTCCCGGCGCGACCGGCAACTGCGCGACCGAAGACCTCGTCTACATGCTGCACGGCATGGGCATCGAAACCGGCATCGATCTCTCGAAGCTGCGCGCCGCCTCGCGTTTCATCGCAACGAAGCTGGGCCGCCCCCACGCCTCCCGCGCCTACACCGCCCTCGAAGCCGCCGACGCCCGCACCGCCCGCCTCGCCGCTGCCAACGCGTGAATCCTTCCAAGTCCGAGTTGGACCGGCTCGGGTCGCGGCTGAGAAACAGTGAGCACCCGGCCGACGAAGACATCGTGCTACTGAATCGCTATCGTGAGCGCTTCATCGAGGTGACCGCCTCGGTTTCGGCCGCTTTGCGCGAACTCTCCGCCTACCCGGTGGAATCGCGCCCTCATAAGTCGATTCCCTCCATTGTCGCGAAACTTCGGCGACGGCGGCCGGCGCGTTTGTCGGCAATCCAGGATATCGCAGGCGCGCGAATTGTCGTTGGCGACGGAGAGGAGCAGGAACGCTTGGTAGAGCGAATTTGCGCCCGTTTCAGCAGTGTGTCCGTGGATGACAAGCGAACCCAGCCGTCATTCGGTTACCGGGCCGTCCACGTAATCGTCTCAGCTCCGCTGCCTTTCGAAGTTCAGGTGCGGACGGAGATCCAGCATGCCTGGGCTCAACTCTCCGAGCGTCTCGCCGACCGATACGGATTTGAGTTGAAATACGGCGGTGGCCCTCAAACGGTGCGACTGGCTCTTCTGGAGCTTGCCGACGTCATTCATGCGATCGAAGACCTTGCGGCCGCCGTACGAAAAGGGGAGCGGGGTCCCGAGGTGGTGAAGACCACAACGGACTACCTAGATCGCCTTTCGGCGATCATAGAAACCTTGGAGATTCAATGATCGATGTCGTCGTCGTTTACGACCGCCCCTCCGCTACAGTCGTAGAGCGGATGGATTTCGTTGAAAATTCGACGGCGGCGTTCGAGAAGCGGCTCGAACTTGAACGCGCATACCGTAATCAAGCCACCGTTGAGGTGGTCTTGCTGAACGCAAGTTCCATCGACGATCTTAAGGTATCACATTCAAGGTACTTCGATCCAAACGCAATCTCGGCAGCGCGCGTGAAGCGCCTATCCGAGGAGCTTAGTCGCAAGATCGCGTCGTAGCGCGAACGCTAGGCCGGCGAGCTGCGAGCTGGACGACCGTTCCGGTCGTGCGCGTGACTTCATCAGTCTCTGTAGGAGGCGCTCTGAAGCTCTGCTGCGTAGAACCGGGCGATGCGCATTGCGATCCGGACCGGGAAGTTGTACGACGGCACAACCGCGCCGCCGCGTGAGAACGTCACCCTTCTGATCGAAGACGGACGGATTGCGCGCATCACGTCCGGCGACGCGAGCGGCGAGGCCGATCGCAGCTATGAGGCCGCCTCGGTGGTACCGGGGCTGATCAACTGCCACGCCCATCTCGAAGCGAACGGCGAGCCGGACACGCAGACGTTCTTCATCCTGCGCACGCCGACGGAGCGCACGCTCGACGCGGCGCGCAACGCGCGGCTGGCCCTCGAGGCGGGCGTGACGACGGTGCGCGATCTCGGCGGCGCCGAGTCGAACGCGATCGCGCTGCGCGACGCGATCGCGCGCGGCGACCATGTCGGTCCAACGATCGTGCCGGCGGGTCGCGCGCTCTGCATGACGGGCGGCCACGGCTCGTTCATCGGCCGCGAGACCGACGGACCGTGGGACGCGCGCAAAGGCGTGCGCGAGCAGCTCAAAGCCGGCGCCGGCTGCATCAAGCTGATCGCGACCGGCGGCGTGCTCACCAAAGGTGCGGTGCCGGGGAACGATCAGCTCACCGAAGAGGAGATGCGCGCGGCGATCGCGGAGGCGCACACGCACGGGCTGCGCGTCGCCGCGCACGCGATCGGGACGAACGGGATCAAGAACGCGCTGCGCGCCGGCGTCAACTCGATCGAGCACGGACACCTGCTCGACGACGAGGCGATCGCGCTGTTCAAAGAGCGCGGCGCGTACCTCGTGCCGACGCTCGCTGCGGTGTGGTGCATCTACGAGAACATTTCCGGCGGCGCGCAGCCGGACTACGTCGTGCGCAAGGCGAGCGAGATCTACCAGCGCGCGGGTGAGAACATCCGCAAGGCCTGGCAGAACGGCGTCACGATCGCGGGCGGCTCCGATGCGGGCACGCCGTACAACCGCCATCAGGACTATGCCTACGAGGTCGAGCTGATGTCGACCGTGCTCGGGATGACGCCGCAGCAGGCGCTGACCGCTGCGACCTCCACCGCCGCGGAACTGCTCGGCGTCGACGCCGGCGTGCTCGCCGAAGGGCGTCCCGCGGACCTGCTCCTGCTCGACCGCGACGCCGGGAGCGACGTGCGCGCGCTGCGCGAGCCGCGCGTCGTGATCAAAGGCGGCGCCGTCGCGCACGAGCGCGCGTGACGACGAGCGTTGAAGCGGCGAATTTCGATCTGCGCGGGCTCAAGGTCGCGCTGCTCGGCGCGATCTCCTGGCCGACGCCGCCGCGAGGCTACGGACCGTGGGAGCAAGTCGCGTACAACATCGCACAGGGCTTGGTCGCGCGCGGCGCCGACGTCACGCTGTTCGCGACGGCGAACTCGACGAGCCCGGGAAAGCTCGCGGCGGTCGTGCCGGTCGGATTGAACGAGGACCCGGCGCTGAACGGCGAGCTGCTCACCGAGCTGCACGTCGCCTCGTGCTTCGCGCGCGCGCACGAGTTCGACCTGATCCACAACAGCCTCGACTGGAAGCCGCTGCTGTACGCGCTGTCGACCAAGACACCGCCGATGCTCACGACCGTGCACGGCTTCTCCTCACCGCCGATCCTCGGCGCCTATTACGCCGGCGCGGCGCGCTCGTTCTACTGCTCGATCAGCGACGCCGACCGCGATCCCGGCTTGTCGTACCTCGCCACCACGTACAACGGCATCGATCCGAGTCAGTGGACGTTCCGCGCCGATCCGGGCGACTATCTGCTGTTCTTCGCGCGGTTCCACCCCGAGAAGGGCGCGCATCTGGCGATCGAGGTCGCGCGCCGCGCGGGCGTGCGGCTGAAGATGGCCGGGATCCCGCACGACCGCGCATACTTCGACGAGCTGGTAAAACCGCACGTCGACGGCGACGCCGTGCAGTTTCTCGGCCACGTCGCCGGCAAGGCGCGCGACGAGCTGGTCGGCGGCGCGCTCGCGCTCGTCCACATGACGACGCGCCCCGAGCGCTTCGGGCTTACGCTGATCGAAGCGATGGCGTGCGGCACGCCGGTGCTCGGCGCGCGGATGGGTTCGATCCCGGAGATCGTGGTCGACGGCGTGACCGGGTTCTTGTGCGATGACGTCGCCGACGCGGCCGGCAAGGTGATGCGGCTCGCGTCGCTATCGCGCGCCGCGTGCCGGGCCCACGTCGAGACGACGTTCACCGTCGAACGGATGGTGGAGCGCTATGCCCGCGCGTACGGCGAAGCGCTTCATCTCAAAGTCCCGCCCCCGCCGACCGACGAGCAGCGCCGCTGGCGCTCGCACGACTGGTGGGACCGCCCGATGGCCTTCACCGAGCTCCCGCCGAAGCCGCTCTCCGCGCTCGAACGCATCGAGCTTCCGTAGCGCGCCGCGCGGCGGCGACTATAACGACCTGCCGTACCCGAGATAGTGCGACGATCCGTCGACCGGACAAGCCCGCGTCCGAACCGGTTCGGTGTCGCCGCGCATGCCGCGCGACCAGCAGTCGCCGAGGATCGAACAGTAACACAGCCGGAGATCGATCCGGTTCGATTGCGGGAGAAGCGCTCGAATGAACGGCAGGTTCTCGACCCGCAGCAGGGTGACCGATCCACCGACTTTGATCACCGAGCCGATACCGATCGAGCTGAAGGAGCCGTGCGCCGGCGGTCCGGCCGGTAGCAGGCTATGCATCGCCTCGACGAACGTCGCGTGCGGCTTCCCGTCGACGGTCAACACGACCGATCGCATGATGGCCGGCCCGACTCCGTCGTTGCTGACGTCGACCTCCAGCGCTTTGGGACCAATGGTCTGCGAGATCGAAACATACGGCCACACCTGCGACGAAAGCTGGGTCGCCACGATCCGCGACTGCCACCATGACGCTGCGGCTGCCAAGCTGCTGATCAAGAGCGCGCAGACCGCGATCAGCACGTCGAGCCGGAAACCGTTCGCGCTGTCTTCGCGCTGCGGCGCGCCGGGTTCGCTCATCGCGCGGCCGCCGCGCGGTCTTCGACCCAATGCAACCTGGCGCGACCGTGCTCGGCCTTCCGCAACGCCTCGTCGATGCTCGGCGCGAGCACCGTGAAGTGACCCATCTTCCGCCGCAGGGACGCGTGCGCTTTGCCGTACAAGTGCAGTTTGAGATCACGCTCACGGAGTAAGTCGTCGACCCCGCCGAGCGTGTCGCCGGCGCCGGCGCCGAGGATGTTCTCCATCACCGCCGGCGCGAACTGGCGCGGCTCGACCAGCGGCAAACCGCAGACGGCGCGAACGTGCAGCTCGTACTGGCTGATTTGCGTGGCGTCGAGCGAGTAGTGTCCGCTGTTGTGCACGCGCGGCGCGATCTCGTTGGCGAGCAGCTCGTCGCCGCGCTGAAAGAACTCGACGCAGAACGTGCCGATGATCTCGAGCCGCTCGGCGACCGTCGTCGCGTAGCGCCGCGCGCGCTCGGCGACGGCCGGCTCGACGCGGCCGGGGACGATCGTCGTCGCGAGCACGCCGTGGTCGTGCTGGTTCTCGGAGACCGGAAATGCGACGATCTGCCCCTGCGCGTTGCGCGCGGCGATGATCGAGAGCTCTCGGTCGAACGGAATCAGCCGCTCCCAGATCAGCGCGCGACCCTTTGCCTCGGTCCACGCGCGTTCGGCGTCCTCACGTGAGCGCACGACCCACTGGCCTTTGCCGTCGTATCCGCCGAGCGTCGTCTTCAGCACGCCCGGATAGCCGATCGCGTTCTCCGCCGCGTCGAGCTCCGCGCGCGAGCGGACCGGTGTGAAGTCGGCGACCGGGATACCGGCCTCACGCAGAAACGTCTTCTCGAGGATGCGCTCCTGGGTGATGCGCAGCGCGGTGGAGCCGGGATGGACGATGCGCCGGTCGGCTTCCAGCGCAAGCACCGAGTCCAGCGGGATGTTCTCGAACTCGTACGTGACGACGTCGCTGCGCGCGCCGAGCTCGCCGATCGCGCGCAGGTCGTCGTACGCGGCAACGATCTGCTCGTCGGCGACCTGTCCGGTCGGCGAGTTCGGAAGCGGCTCGAGAGTGACGACGTGGAACCCCATCCGCTTCGCCTCGAGCGTCAGCATCCGTCCGAGCTGTCCGCCGCCGAGGATCCCGATCGTGCGAATCACAGCTGAATCGCCTCGACCTCGGCCGCGATCCGGGCGACGCGCTCTTCGAGCTTGCGCGCGACGTCGGCGTCGTTCAGCGCGAGGATGCGCGCGGCAAAGAGCGCCGCGTTCGCGGCGCCGCCGATCGCCATCGTCGCGACCGGGACGCCGGCCGGCATCTGCGCGATCGAGAGCAGCGAGTCGAGCCCCTTGAGCGCCTTCGACTCGACCGGGACGCCGATCACCGGAAGGTTCGTCTTCGTCGCCACCATCCCGGGCAGGTGCGCCGCCCCACCCGCTCCCGCGATAATCACCTCGATCCCGCGCCCCTTGGCCTCGCTCGCGTAGCGAAACATGAGATCGGGTGTGCGGTGCGCCGAGACGACCTTCAGCTCGAACGGAATCCCCAGCTCTTGCAGCGCCGTCGCGGCCGCGCGCATCGTCTCCAAATCCGACCTCGATCCCATCAGGATCCCGACCCTGGGTGCAGCGCTCATCGCACCCGCGGTTCGGGCCACCGTCCAAGCCGCCCTCGTCTAGCTTGCTCGCTCGGCCATTCTGCGGTTGCATATTCGTCACGCAGCGGACACGGGGGTCCGGCACAATTATCGCATGCCCGTCGCGCTCGTGGTCGTACTGGCAAGCTCCGCGATACTCTGCGTTCTTGCATTGGCGATGAGGCGTGAGGTACGACCATCTGCGGCCGCAAGAACACCTCAGACGCGCGCCCAGGAGAGCGACGCCGACGACGTATTTATCTTTGAAGTGCTCGAACGTGTTCTGGCGAGAACGGTTGACGCCAACCGCTATCTCGACGCGCTGCTTCTCGGGATCCTCGCCAGCGACGTTGCGTTGATCGTGCTCGTCGTAGAGAAGACAACAGTGTACCGCAACTATTTACTTGCCGGGACCGCAGCAATTGCGGGAATCGTATCGGCTGCCCTGCTGCTGTCGGTGTTCGTCTTCGAAGCGCCCGACCCAAAGACGTTCCTGCGCGAGGCTATCTCGGACGTTCGCCGAGCACGTTCTGATCAAGCACAACAATTCGTCATATTTTCGCGGCGAAACGGTTGGATTCGCGCCGCAAAAATGTCGATATTCACATTTGCATTGCTGGTTCTCCTCACCGCCGCTCTTGCCGCAAGCGTCGGAACGATGCTACACTGAAAGGACAGCCATGAAGCTCCTGCAACGCGTCGGCCGTCTCATCTACCTCTTCCTTCATCCGGAGGAAGCGGTTGGAGACCTCGGCCCGGCCGGCCCCGATGATCCGGTATGGAACGAAAGCGTTGGCTACAGCATGGTTTGGGGCTCCGGCTGGCGAGACTTGTTCAAGCAGTTGAAGTGACTCGCACTGCGGCCGGGTAAGGACGCCCCGGATGCGGTTCTCGGTTGGCGTAAACTACTGGCCGCGGCGCAGCGCGATGGCGATGTGGCGGCGGTTCGATGCCGGCGAGATTCGGGAAGACTTCTCGCGCATCGCCGGGCTCGGATGCGATGCCGTGCGGTTCTTTCTCCGCTGGGACGACTTTCAGCCGGCGGCCGACGTGGTCGACGGCACGATGCTGGGGCGGCTCGAAGCGGTCGCCGACCTCGCCGCCGAGGCTGGGCTGCAGACGATGCCGGCGCTGTTCTGCGGGCATATGAGCGGGGTCAACTGGCTGCCGCCGTGGGCGCTCGATCCAGAAACGCCGCACGGCCGCTTTCGCACGATTTCCGGCGGCGCCGAATCGCCGTACGGGATCGGCGACTTCTACAAGAACGGGCCGCTGCTCGACGCGCAGCTCGTCTTCGCGCACGCCGTGGGAGAACGCTTGCGCGCGCATCCGGCTGTCTTCGCATGGGACCTCGGGAACGAGTTCAGCAACCTGCGCGAGCCGGCGACCGAACACGACGCCGCCGAATGGAGCCGCCGGCTCACCGCGGCGCTGCACGAAACATCAGGCATTCCGGTTACCGCCGGGACGCACGGCGAAGATCTCACCCGCAACCGCAACCTGCGGCTCTCGTCGCTGTGCCAGCCGTTCGCGTTCGCGACGATGCATGGCTATCCGGTCTACAGCGCGTTCTCGCGCAGCCGCCTCGACCCGGAGGTCGTCCCGTTCCTCGCGCTGCTCGCGGCGTCGTTCGCGCACAAGCCCGTGCTCTTCAGCGAATTCGGGAACCCGACGTGCCCGCCGGGGAAGCTGTCCCCGTTCGAGCGCGTCGCGATGCCCGACGAGCCGCCGAACCCGACGATCTCGCCGGACGATCCCGTCGTCGCGCCGTACGCGTGCTTGAGCGAGGACGAGATGGCGGAATACTGCACGAACGTTTTCGAGCGGCTGCACGCCGACGGCCGGCTCGGCGCGTACTGGTGGTGCTGGGCCGACTACGCGGACGAGCTGCGCGGCGAGCCGCCGTTCGACCGCGCGCCGCACGAGCTGTCCTTCGGGATCATCCGCAGCGACGGCAGCGAGAAGCCCGTCGCGGCGGCGCTCGCCGCGTTCGCGCGGCAGCGACGGACCGTGCTCGAGCCGCACGCCATGCCGCTGATCGCCGAAGTCTACTACTATCGCACCCTGCCGCGCAGCACGCAGACGCTCTACGACGCATTCTTGGCCGCGGTCGAGGAACGGCGCCGCACCGCGCGGTAAGCGGGCTCGTGCGCGAAAATACCGTGAAGCGCCGGCTGCAGGCCGGCGAGACCGTGGTCGGGACGTGGATGAACCTCGCCGAGCCGCTCGCCGCAGGGCTGCTCGCGAGTCACGGTTGGGACTGGATCCTCATCGACATGGAGCATGGACCGATCCCGCTCGCCGACGCGGCCGCGATGGTCACGGCGGTGCGGGCGCAGAATTGCGTCCCGATCGTGCGCGCGGCGTGGAACGAAAGCGCGCAGATCCAGCGCGTGCTCGATCTGGGCGCGTGGGGCGTCATGGTGCCGGTGATCAACACCGCGGACGACGCCCGCCGCGCCGTGCGCGACGCGCGTTTTCCGCCGCTCGGCGAACGCAGCCGCGGCGGCGTCCGGGCGAACTTGACATGGGATACCGATCCCGGGACGTACAGCCGCCGCGCGAACGAGGAGATCTTGCTGCTGGTGCAAGTCGAGACCGAGGAGTCGGTCTCCAACGTCGCCGAGATCCTCGCCGTCGACGGCATCGACGGCGTGTTCGTGGGACCGAACGACTTGGCGTTCTCCGGCGGCAAGCCGTGGCCCGACGTCTGGCAGAAGGACGATGCGTACATGGCGCTGATCGACGCGGTTGTGAAGGCCGCAAAGTCGTCCGGAAAGTTCGCCGGCATCCTAGCGCGCGACGCGGTGCAGGCAACGCAAATGATCGCGCGCGGCTACCGGTTCGTCGGCGTCGGCGGCGACGCGGCATTTCTTACGGCCGGCTCGAAGAACGCTCTCGACGTGGTACGCGCGGCGCAGAAGACGGTATGAGCGTCGTCGTCGTCACCGGCGCGTCGAGCGGGATCGGGCGCGCGCTCGCGCTGCGCGCCGCGCGCGCCGGGTACGACGTCGTCGCGATCGGGCGCAACGCGGCCGCGCTCGCCGCGCTCGCCGAGCGCGTGGGCCGCGAAGGCGGGCGCATCGTCACCGCAGCGCACGATATCGCGAACCCGGCGAACGCGCGCGCGATCGTCGATTTGGCGCGGCGCACGTTCGGCCGGATCGACGTGCTGGTCAACAACGCCGGACAGGTCGCCGTCGGACCGCTCTCGGCGCAGAGCGACGAGGCGCTGCGCGCGCAGTTCGGCACGCACGCGATCGGCCCGATCGCGCTCGTCCGCGAGGCGCTGCCGCTGCTGCGCGAGTCGCGCGGGCACGTCTTTCTCGTCGGCAGCGGCGTCGCGCGCGTCCCGGTCGGCGGGCTCGGCGCCTATCCGCCCTCGAAAGCGGCGACGCGCTCGGCGGCCTCGGTACTGCGCCGCGAGCTCAAGCCGCTCGGGATCGCAGTCACCTACGTCGATCCGGGCGTGGTCGACACCGCCTTCATGACGCGCGCCGGGATGCCGGGCGCGCCCGCGCGCCTCCTCGTCACCCCCGAAGAGGTCGCGCGCAAGATCCTGCTCGCGATTTCGACGCGTCCGCGCGTGCTCAACGCGGTCCCCTGGCAAACGGCGTTCGTCGCGATCGCGGAGCTGTTTCCACGCGTCACCGACTTCGTGCTCGAACGCAACCCGGCACTCGTCGGCGCGAACGACGCCGCCGCACCGCGCGCGATCGAAAGCGCGCCCGACGACGGAGCTCCGGCTCAAGCACCGCAAGCGCCGGCACACGACGCCGCGCCGGTTTCGCCGGCGTCCGAACCCGACGCGTTCGAAACGGCGATCGAACCGGTGCGCCGGCGCATGGAGCGCGTGAAGCTGCGCGAGCAGTTCGTGCGCGATCTGCTGCACGAAGGCGAGTCGCTCGATCCGAACGAGGTCGCGCTGCGCTGGGCCGGGATGCCGAACAAGAACGAGCGCGCGGCGACGATCGAGGTGCTCGACGCGCTCGCCGAGGCGCGCTTTCTCGCCCGCGAAGGCGCTAACTACCGCGTGCTGCGCGGTCCGGACTGATGCCTGCGCTGCCGGCGTCGATGCGCGCTGCGGTGCTCGACCGCGCCGCCGGCGGGCTGCGCGTCGTGGAGCGGCCGCTCCCGGTCCCGTGCGACGGTGAGGTGCTGTTGCGCGTGCGCGCGTGCGGCGTCTGCCGCACCGACCTGCACATTGTCGACGGCGAGCTTCCTGCGCACCGGGATCCCGTCGTCCCGGGACACCAGATCGTCGGCGAGGTGGTCGCCGGCGCAACGCCGGAGCGCCCGCTCGGCGTGCGCGTCGGCGTCTCTTGGATCGCCTCGACCGACGGCACGTGTCCGTTCTGCCGCCGCCGCACCGAGAACTTGTGCGACGCCCTGCGCTTCACCGGCTACGATGCCGATGGCGGCTACGCGGAGTACGCCGTCGCGCGCGCGGACTTCACCTACCCGCTGCACGAGGCGCTCGACGACGTCCACGTTGCGCCGCTGCTGTGCGCGGGGATCATCGGCTTTCGCTCGCTGCGCGTCGCGGGGGTCGAGCGCGGCGAGCGCGTCGGGCTGTACGGCTTCGGCGCCTCGGCGCACCTCATGCTGCCCGTGCTGCAATCCTGGGGCTGCGAAGCGATCGTCGCGACGCGCGGCGAGTCGCACCGCGCGTTCGCGCGCTCGCTCGGCGCGGCGTGGGTAGGCGATGCCACCGAGACGCCGCCGGTCGCGCTCGACCGCGCCATAACGTTCGCGCCCTCCGGCGACGTCGTCGTCGCGGCGCTTCGCGCGCTGCGGAAAGGCGGCGTCGTCGCGATCAACGCCATCCACCTCGACCGCATCCCGCAGTTCGACTACGACACGCTCTTGTGGGGCGAACGGCAGCTGCGCTCCGTCGCGAACATGACCCGCCAAGACGCGCACGACTTTCTCGCGCTCGCCGCGCGGATCGGCCTGCGCCCGCACGCCACCGCGTTTTCGCTCGAGCGGATCGCCGACGCGCTCACGGCGGTGCGGAGCGACGCCGTCGACGGCGCGGCGGTCGTCGTTCCGCCGCTTACGTGACGCCGCTCGCCCGGCGACGTTCTACCAGTACGCGACGTCTTTCTGCTGCGTGTTCTTGTACTTCCCGAACACGTCGGGATTGGCGCGGAACTCGCGCTCGAGGTCCGCGATTCGCGCGTCGTCCAGCGGGTGGTCGCGCAGCCACGACGCTTGGCCGGCGCCGTACGTCTCGGTCATGATCTGGAAGAACCAGACCATCCCCCACGGGTTGAACTGCCCGGTCGCGGCCATGATCCGCGCGCCTTCTTCGTCGGCCTGCGCTTCGATGTGCATCGACGCTTTGGCGTCGCTGCTCGCGACGGCGGCCTGCGAGCCGTAGTCGACCGCCGCGCCGGCGAGCGGCCCGAGCACGATTTGCGAAAGAACTGAAACCACCGACGCCGCGGTGCTCTTCTTTTGCAGCGAGGCCATGCGCTGCGCGACGTGGTGCAGCACCATGTGGCCGGTCTCGTGCGCCAGCACGCCGGCGAGCTCGTCGCGGTTCTTCGCCAGCCGCAGCAGCGGCTCGTTGACGTAGATGTTGCCGCCCGGGACGGAAAACGCGTTGGCGGAGTCGCCGCGCACGATGTAGTACCGGATCGGATACGGATAACGCGAAACGACGGCCTGCGCGATCACCGAGCCGACCTCGTTCAAGTGCTCGTAGTACGGCGAGTCGAAGAGGAGCTCGCCGTCGTCGCGAAGCTGGGCGAAGACCTCACGCCCGACGGACGGTTCGTCGAGCGCCGAGGCGGGCGCGATGTTCGCCAGCTCGGCGACGCCGGCGGTGGCGATGAGACTGCGGATGAACGCCGTGCGTTGCATCGTACGTATTCCCTCGGAAAGGACGCGGTTGACTAGGAAACTCTCCCGCTCGCTGATCGGTTGCGTGGCGCTCGCGGTCTCCCTCTCGGCTTCTTCTCAGCTGGCCGGCGCGGCCGGCTCGCGGGTCCCCGTCCCGCTCGGCGCGCTCGCCGGGCTCAAGCAAGCCGGCCCCGCCGACGGGCGGATCACGCTCCACCTCGCGGTCGAGCTGCAGCCGCGGGGCGACCTCGACGGCCTCGCCGCGCAGATGAGCGACCCGGCGAACCCGAACCACGACCGCGTCCTCACCCGCGAGGCGTTCGTCGACCGCTTCGGCCGCGCCGCCGACGCGCGCGCCGCCGGGGCGCTGCTGCGGGCCGCCGGCGGCACCGACGTTCTGGTCGCGGGCGACGGGCTCGTCGTAGGCGCGCTGATGCGCATCTCCGAGGCCGAGCGGCTCTTCAACGTGCGCTGGCAGCGATGGACGGACGGAACGCGAACCGTGCTGGCGCCGAGCGGGCCGCTGAGCGTCGCGCTGGGCGGCGTCCGCGACGTGCGCGGTGCGGTCGTCGCCGACGCGCCGCGGCTGGCCGACACGCGCCCCTCATTCACGTACTTCCGCGGCGACTGGTACGAGCCGGCGCGCTTCCGCTCGATGACCGACGCGATCGACAACGGCGGCGGCAACCAGCGCATCGTGCTGGTCGAGGACGCCTCGGACCGCTTCGACGTCAACGACCTGCGCAAGTTCCTCGCCGCCGAAGGCGCGCCGCCCGGCGCGTCGATGAGCCGGGTGAGCGAACGGAGCTTCGTCTTCAAGAACAGCTCCGCGGAGTGCGGCCGCGACGACCGCGGTCAGGAAGCCGGGCTCGACGTCAGCGCCGCGATCACCACCGCACCGCTTGCCGAGGTGATCGCCGACTACGACGACGTGTGCGGCCGCGGGAACGACTCGACCGCGGCGCTCGCGCGCGCGCTCGACCTCGACCCGACGGTGCTGGTGCTGCCGGTCGTCGCCGGGCCCGCCGACGGCCCGATCGCCTCGCGCTGGGGCCAGACGCCGCTCCCCATCCTGGAAGCGCTGGTGCGCGGGATCCCGCTCGTCGTCCCGGCCGGGGACGACGGCGCGTACGGCTACAAAGAGCCCGGCGTCGAGCGCGCCCGCGTCGCGTGGCCGTGCGTCTCGCCGTACGTCATCTGCGCCGGCGGGACGCAGCTGGGCGACCGCGACGGCGTCGCCGACGAAGGCCCCTGGAACGATCTCGAGCATGCCGGCGGCGGCGGCATCTCGGTCGAGCCGCGGCCGAGCTGGCAGAACGCGCCGGGCGACTTTCTCTTTTCGCCCGCGTACGTGAAGAACCGGATCGTCCCCGACGTCGCGGCCGACGCGGCGGGCCACCTGCGCGTCTTCTGGCACGGCTACGGGATCGGCGGCGTCGGCGGGACGAGCGAATCGGCTTCGCTGGTCGCCGGCCAGCTGGCGGCGATCAACAGCCTCGTTCCCGCGGCGAAACGTCTGCTGACGACGGCCGACCTGTACGTGCTGGCAAGAAACGCGCCGCAGGCGTTTCGCGACGTCTCGCGCGAGAACGACCGCGGTTGGAAAGACAACACGCTGCGCCCGCGCCGCACCCCGCTGCCGAAGAACTTCCGCGGGCTCGTTCCGCCGGCTCCTCCGCTGGTGAAGGGTTGCGTCGAGCAGCAGCCGGAAGGCTGCACCGTGACGAACGGCTACGACGCGGTGACGGGGATCGGCTCGATCAAAGAGCGCGCCGCGGTCGACGCGCTGCGCTAATCGCGAGCGTCACAAAGAAGAGAAGCGTCGCGAGCAGCACGATCGTCGCACCCGACGACGCGTGCAGCTCGTACGACGCGTAGAGCCCGCCGACGGTCGAGAAGACGCCGAACAGGCACGAGAGCAGCATCATGGGGACAAAGCGCTTCGTGAGCTGCGCGGCGGCGGCCGCGGGCGTGACGAGCAGCGCCGCGACCAGCACGATCCCGACCGCCTGCAATGCGACGATGATCGTCAGCGCGAGGATTACCAGCAGCGCGTAGTCGACGAAGCCGGCCCGAATTCCGGCCGCTTCGGCGACGATCGGGTCGAACGAGGTATACAGCAGCGGCCGCCACAGCGCCCCGACGACGAGCGCGACGAACAGCCCGAGCCCGACCACCATCGCGACGTCGAACGGCGAGACGCCGAGGATGCTGCCGAACAAGAAGCTCTGCAAGTCGACGGTCGCGCGCGGCGAGCGCGACATAAGGAACACGCCCAGCGCGAACGCGCCGGTGAAGAGCACGCCGATCGCGGTGTCGAGCGAGACGCGCCCGCGCCGGTGAACGAAGCCGATCAGCAGCGAGGTGATGATCGTCGCCGCGGCCGCGCCGGCGTAGAAGTTCGCGCCGCGCAAGTACGCGATCGCGATCCCGGCGAACGAGGCGTGCGCGAGCCCGTCGCCGATGAACGAGAGCCTGCGCAGCACGACGTACGTTCCCATCGCCGAGCACAGCGCGCCGACGAACAGCGCGACGACGAACGCGCGCTGCATGAAGTCGTACTGAAACGGCGCCAGCACCGAGTCCATGCTAATGCGTGTGCTGGTCGGCGCGGTGGTGGCCGTGGACGTGCGTGTGCTCGCGGATCGCGGCGTACGCGCCGGATTGCAGGACGTCGTCCGGCACGCCGTCGGCGAGGATCTTGCGGTCGACGACGATCAGGCGGTCGAACCACTCGTTCGCGCGGTCGAGGTCGTGGGTCGTCATCAGCACCGGCAACCCGTCGGCGACCAGCCCGCGCACCAGCCGCAGCAGCGCGTCTTCGGTCGTGGCGTCGACACCGGTCGTCGGCTCGTCGAGCAGGAGCAGCAGCGGCTCCTGGGCGATCGCGCGCGCGACGAACGTGCGCTGCTGCTGTCCGCCCGAGAGCTCGCTGATGTGGCGGTCGGCAAGGCTGCCCAGATCGAGCGCGTCGAGCGCACGCGCGACGGCACGCCGGTCGTGCGCGGAGAACGGGCGGAACGGCGCCAGCCGCGGATAGCGCCCCATCCCGACCACGTCGCGCACCGTCACCGGAAACTGCCAGTCGACGTCCTCGATCTGCGGCACGTACCCGATCGTCCCCGCCGGCAGCTCACGCGGCGGGCGGCCTTGCACTCGCACCGTCCCTTGCGAGGGCTGCACCAACCCGGCGACGGTTTTCAGCAGCGTCGACTTTCCGGAGCCGTTCGGGCCGACGATTCCGAGCGCTGTCCCGCGCGGCAAGGCGAAGTCGACGCCTTGCAGCGCTTCGACGCGGTCGTACCGCACGTGCAGGTCGTGCACCTCGACGGCATAGGTTTGGTTCTGCGCGGGCGCAGCGGTCGTCGTCATCGCAGTATGCAGCCGATCGTGGTCATCGGAGCGCGGCGACGATCGTGTCGGTGTCGGTGTCGATCATCCCGACGTAGGTCGAGGTGGCCGGATCGGTGCCGAGCGAGTCGTCGTAGAGAAACGCGACCTTCAAGCCGCCGGCACTTTGGGCCAGCGCGCGCGCGAGCTTGTCGCTGTACTCGTGCTCGGCGAAGACCGCCGGGACGCGTTCGGCGCGCGCCAGCCGCACGAGGTCCGCGACGTGCGCGGGGTTCGGCTCGGCGCCCGCGATCGGCTCGATCGCACCGACGACCTTCAATCCGAAGCGCTTCGCGTAGTAGTCGAACGCGTTGTGAAAGACGATCATCGTGCGGCGCGCCGGCGGAATCGTCTTGATCTTCGCTCGCGTGCGCGACTCCAGCGCGACGAGCGCCGTGTCGTACGCCGCTGCGGCGGCGCGGTACGCGACGGCGTGCGCACCGTCGGCGGCAATCAGCGCGTCGCGGATCTTCCCGGCATAGGCACGCGCAAAGACGGGGTCCATCCAGAGATGCGGGTTGCCGCCGACGACGGGCAGCCCGGCGGCGCAGACGACGATGCGCAAACGGGGATTGCCGGCGTTGCGGATCGTCGCCTCGAGCCAGCCCTCCAGGCCCGCACCGTTCTCGACCAGGACGTCGGCGTTGCGCAGCGCTTCGATCGCGTCGGGCGCCGGCTGAAAGTCTTCCGGCGAGACGCCGACGGGGACGAGCGAGCGAACGTCGGCCTTCTGCCCGGCGGCTCCGCGCGCGATCGAGGCCAGCGTCGTGGTGGTCGCGACGATGCGCAGCGGTCCGTTCGCCCGAGCCTGCGGCCCGTGCTGAGAGCACCCGGCTAAGAGAAGCAGCCCGAGGGCCGCAACCGCCGAGCGAGGAGAAGGCATCGCCCTCTCTCTCGCCGGAACGCCGACGCGTCCCTTTGACAGGGAGCGCCGACCCCTGCTAGAATCCCGAGTCGGCCCGTGGGGGTGTAGCTCAGCTGGTAGAGCACTTGCTTCGCATGTAAGGGGTCAGCGGTTCGAGTCCGCTCACCTCCACCACGAGTTCGAAAGCCCGTCGCCGCAAGGCTCGACGGGCTTCTTGTCGGTGTCAGGTGGTTCGTTCGTTGACGCGCGACGGTTCTTGCCGAATGAGCGTCCAGTACTCCTCGCGCACGTCGTCGTCGATCGCCGTGGGCCGGTATCCGTACAGGCCGTCCGCGCCGTCTCTTCGCGGCCCGGAGATCCAATAATGATCACCAGTCTCGACACAAAAATAGTTCGCCTTGAAGCCCCTGCCGGACAGCGACTGAAAGCTTAGCTCACCGTAGTGCAGCGTGCGACCGCGCTTCGAGAACCGGACACGACCGATCCTCGCCGTACCGACGAGTCCCGCCGACTTGTCCTCGATATACATGATCCGCGTCTTCGGCACAGCAGGCGCCCTTCGCGTCGAAGGCCCGGCGAAGCCTTTTCTAAGCCGGAGGGCAGCGAAGCTTCGTATGGTGCGGTCAGCGGCGAAGCTTCAACACGAGGCCCGCACGATGGTCATTTTCGGCATGGTGAGCGCACTCGAAACGTTCATGGCGATCGTAACGAGGTGGTAGTCTTCGCCTTCTTCGTCTTGCCCGGTCGAACTGTGCCCGCATGCTCGGTATAACTGTTATACCGTAACGGGCTACCGAGGCGCGACGCTGCCGCTGGCCGGGAACCCGCCACGGCGGGCTTTTCTTTGTCAGCCGGCGAGCGGTGCGCGCGCTACGCTGATCGCGCAGATCAGCGCGCGTCCGATTTCGACGACGGAGAGAATCATCCCGAAGAGCAGCACCAGGGCCGACGCGGCGCTCATCGCGCCGGTGAGGAACGACGCGAACAGCAGCGGGAACAGGACGACCGTGATCGCCGCGGCGATACCGTGGAAGACCAGCGAGCCGCGAGCCTGGACGCGCAAGAAGCCGGGCGGCAAGAAAAGGCAACCGATCAGCGCGACGAGCAGTCCTACGACGAGCATGAAGAGGCCGGGGAAGAAGTATGCCAACATGTTCTGGGTCGCGTGCAGAGCGACGACGTACAGCGGGATACCAAGCACGACCGGCGCGACGTGCAACAGCACGCCCATCAGCCGTTCGCCGCTTGCACCGGGCTCCTCGTTGCTCATGGGTTCAGCTTTCGCGGCAGATGCCGAAGAAGCCGCCCGCGATCAGTACGGTTGCGAAGTTCGTCAGGCCGTCGCCCGTGACGACGAGCGCGAACGTCTGCGGGCCTTTCAGCAAGTTGTTTGCCGTCACTTGGATGTAGCTCCAATGTCATGCGCGGCGTCGCATGTCCGAGACGTTCCAGTGCAGCCGCTACATTGCCGTCCTGCGCGATCATGCCGTTCGTGCATTTCGGCACCTTAAAGGCGGACATAGGCTCGACGAACTCTCGAATTTTGTCGACCACTAGGCACTTTTGCCCTGTCGGACGGCCGGAATTCCTCTTCTCTCCACGAAGCTGCGCAGGCTCGTCGCCATAGAGCTACCAGTGGCCCGCGCTTTGACCGCCGTCGACATGCGATATCTCACCGGTTACAAACTCGGCACGTTCTAAATACATCACAGCCGATACGACGTCGTCGATCTCGCCCAAACGGCGAAGCGGGTCCAAGGACTCGAGCCCAGTGTACGAATCCGGGTTTTGTGTTTTTATGACGCCGAGGGAAACCGCATTTGCGCGGATACCGCAGCGCCCGTATTCGACCGCTAGTGCCTTTATCGCGGCGTTTATGCCGCCCTTCGTCAGAGACGCCAACAGCGCAGGCCGGCCGTTGATCGGTTGCTCCGCCTCGGTTGTCGTGACGTTCACGATGTGGCCCCAGCCTTGGCGTTCCATTAGCCGAACCGCTCGCTGCGTCAAATGGAAAAAGCCCGCGACGTTCGTCGAAAGCATCGCGTCGTAATCCGCCTGCGTGTACTCGGTGAACGGCTTCGAAATAAAGATGCCCGCATTGTTAACGAGCGTATCGAGCCGCCCGAATCGCCCGACGCCCTCGTTCATGATACGATCGGCGGTATCAGGTTCGCCAATGTCGCCCGCGATGTTGACGACGCCTGGATTCGTGCTCGCGCCGATGGAACGTGAATTTGCAATCACGTTGTATCCAGCGGCGCTGAACGCAGACGCGAGCCTCGCGCCGATACCGTGCGATGCGCCCGTTATCACCGCAACTTTCTCTTTAGCCATACTTGAAACCGGGCTTGCTTTGCCCGACTTCGATGATGTAACCGTCAGGATCGCGGATGTAGCAGCGCGTCTCGCCGTACTTCTCTTTGGGTTCCGTCAGAAAGGTTGCGCCCCGGCTCCGCCAGAGCTCGTAGCACGCTTGGATATCCGCGACGCGGATATTCATGAAGCTGCTGATCTCATCGGGATTTGGAGGAGGCCGCAGCGTTACGGTGGGTTTGTCGGGTGTTGGGCCGCCTCCGACATTGACAATAAGCCACGTGTTCGCAATTTTTACATACGGTGGCGCGTTACCATCGCCTCTGCTGACAACTTCTCCCCCAAAGACATTTTTGTAGAACTCGACAGACCGCTCTAGGTCGGCCACCGTGAGAAAATGCGCCACCGTAAACCCTTCTTGCGGCGGCATCTGATACTCGGCCCGTCCTACTTGCACTTTGCCCATTGTTGACTCCAATCTGCGACGCAGTGTCTACTTGTTGGCAGAGAACCGGGTTTATTCAGGGAGTGAGCAACACTTTACCAATACCGCCCTTCGTGAACGCGGCTTGCGCGGCGCCCGCGTTCTTGAGCTCCTCGCGACGGCCGATTGGTATCGTCACCTTGCCAGACGCTACGGCGTCAGCGATGAAGGTGATGCCCGCGCGGTCTTGCTTTGAGCGGAACGCGACGACGCGCACGTTCGGGTAACTCTTTGCACCCTCAGGCTCTCCCGTCACCGATGCGAACGTGCCGCCGTTCTTGACCTTCGCAAGCAGATCGGTCGCCGGCTTACCGCGAAGCATGTTCGCTACGACATCGACCTGCGGAATTGTCGCGAAGGCCGCCGGGTCGTCGAGAGCGATCGTTTCGTCTGCACCGATGCTCCCTGCCTGGTCGAGTTGAAAGCGTTGCACCCCGGCGATCACCCGCGCGCCCGACATCTTCGCCATGTAGACGGCACAACGACCGACGGCGCCCGCCGCACCGGCGACGAGCACCGTCTGACCGGGCTGCAATCTGCTTGCGACAGAGATGAGTTGGCTGCCCGTGACGCCGACGAGCGGCACCGCAGCGGCGTCAACCAGGTCCATTGCCTCCGGCACCTTGGCGAAGAGAGCCGCTTTGTCGGCGACGAGTTCTGCATATGTGTGATACGACCACCCGCAGACTCGCTCGCCGACCTTAAGGTCGGTGACGCCGTCTCCGATCGCGGCCACCGTTCCCGACACATCCAGGCCGATGATTGCCGGAAACTTCAACGGAAAACTATCCTTCAGCTCGCCGTTGCGCTCGAGCATGTCTTCCGGGTTGATGCCGATGCCGGCCACCTTGACGAGAATATCGCCAGCGCGCGGCTTGGGATCCGGCATGTCTTGATATTTCATCACTTCCGGACCGCCGTACATGCTTACCACCGACGCTTTCACGTGTCAGGCCCAGCTTCGCCGCGCTTGATCGATTGCGTGCGGAAACGCGCTCATGCCGGTCGCCGCTGCACTAACGGGGGCGCCCCGACGGACGGCGTAGCACCGGCGAAGCGATGATTGTTGGCAGTTGGGCATAGGTGCAGCCTCCAACGGCGGGCGCATTCGATTCCCGGCGCGGTGGGCGGTTCCTCCCATCGGCTTATCAAATACTAGTTTCGCCTCTAAGGCGTTGCGCGGGTCGTTGGAGTTTACGTGCTTTACAGCAGGGGCGGAGCTACGGCACTTTTCCTCTTGAATGTCACGCTGCGCTGAAGCTAGTGGTCATCGAAGAGTTTCCTGCGTCAATACGGTGCGAAGTTCGTCAGGCCGTCGCCGGTGATGACCAGCGCGAAGGCTTGCGGGCCTTTGAGCAAGTTGTTCGCCATCACTTGGATGTAGTAGACGCCGGCGGTCGGAGTCGGGATGCGGACCGACTGCAGGTTGTTGTCGCGGTCGGGCGGGGGCGGCGCGTCGGGCAGGTTCTGATTGCCGGTGTACTTCTTCACGTCGCCGCCGAGCTGGACGATGAGACCCAGACTGTTCTGCAGCCCGCGCGCCGGCAGATCCGTGTACGCAAGACAGATGCGCAGCTCGTCGATGCCCGCCGGGACGGTGACCTGAAAGCGCGCGGCGTCGCCGGTTTTCGCGAGACCCGCGCCCGCGGCATAGTTGTCGTCGAAGTACAGCGTGAAGTTCGGCCGGCTTGCGTTCGGCACCGCGCGCGCGACGTCGACGCGCCCGTGCCCTTGATGATAGCTCGGCGTCCCGCCGGGCGCGGCGGTCGCGTCGGCACCGGTGAGCCACGCCGTGCTGTTCACCAGCGTCGCTTTCAGCAGCGCGGCCGAGGGCTGGTGTTTTGCGACGTCGGTGTAGTACTGGCGCACGAGCGCCGCCGCGCCGGCGACGAGCGGCGACGCCATGCTGGTCCCGCCGTCGTACGCGTAGTGCGCCGGATCGGGCGTGTACGGCCCCCAGAAATTGCTGACCGGCGCGAGCGACGAGCGCGCGGCGGCGATGTCCGTGCCGGGTGCGACCACGTCGGGCTTGATCCGGCGGTCGTCGCACGGCCCGCGGCTGGAGAAGCCTGCCAGCGCGTTCGGATCGCCGGAGATGTTCTGGCTCGCGATCGGATCGTTCGGAAACGCGCTGGGGAACGACTGCGCCCAGGTGCTCGCGCTCAGCGCGCCGTCGGTGCGCGAGCTGCGGCTCGCGCCGACCGTGATCGCGTTCTTGCACGACGCGGGCGACGCGATCGAGTACCAGTCGACGAATCCCGCGGCGCTGCGCTGCGGCGCGGCTGCGCTGCCGTCGTTGCCCGCCGCGACGACGATCAGCATGTCGGGATGGTTGTAGACGAACTCGTCGACCTCTTCGCTGTTGATCGCGTAGACCGAGCTGCCGGAGTTTCCCCAGCTCGCGTTCTGAATGCGCGCGCCGGCGTCGTACGATTCCTGGAAGAGCTGGTTGAGATCGACCGGCAGCCCGCCGAGCCCGCCGGCGTCGTCGAGCAGCGATTGAAAGACGAGCGTCGCTTTCGGCGCCATCCCTTTCACCTTGCCGCCCGAGGCGGTGCCGTCGCCGAGCGCGCAGCCGGCGACGTGCGTGCCGTGGCCTTCCGGGTCGGATGCGTCGTTCGCGCGGCCGCGCGCGATCGCGAGCTTGATCCGGCCGGCGAAATCCGGATGCGTTTGATCGATCCCGGTGTCGGCGATCGCGACGATCTGGCTGCTGCCGTCGAGCGCGGCGCCCGGCGCGGGGCCGACCGCCGTCGCGGCGTCGGCGCCGAGCAGCTGCCGCGCGACGTCGGCGAAGAGCTTCGGCGGAACGTACTGCTCGATCGTCTCGACCTCGGTTCGCCGCGCGAGATCGTCGAGCACCGGCGCGTTGGGCGGCGCGTAGAAACGCACTTTGCGAACACCCGAGCCGGCGATCGTGAGGTGCTGCTGGCCGAGCCAGGTGACGATGGTGCTCACGTCGGTCGGGTCGTGCAGCCGCGCGTCCCACGCCACCATCTTGACCGGCTGCTGCTCGGCGCCGGCCGGAGCTGCGGCGAGCACCGCGACTTTCGGTGCCGCGGACGACGGCGTGATCCAAGTGACCGCTTCGACGCCCGGCACGCTGCGGATCGCGGCGATCGCGCCGGCGTGCGCGCGAATTTTGTAGCCGCCTTCCGGCAGCGCTTCCATGATCGTCGCGCCCGCGGTTTGCAGCGCGTTGCGCACGTCCTCGATCAACGGCACGCTCAGATCGAGCGCATAGTAGTCGAGCTCTGCCGGAACGCCTTCGTCCGGCGGCGGAGTCGGCGCCGCAGCCATCGCGAAGCCGAAGGCGCTGATGCTCTGCCGCGGCGGCGGGGCGACGCGCCGAACCGGCGGCGGCGGCTGTTCCTGCACGATCGCGCCGGCGGCTTCGGCCTTCGCGATGTCGTTCTCGTCGATGTCGCCGACGGCGAAACTCTGCGTCGGCTTGCCCACGATGGAGGAGAGGAGCGGCAACACCGCGTCGCGCTCCTCGTCGTGCAGCCAGAACAGCGTCACCCGTTTCTTCGCCACGCTGCACTTCGCTACGCAGCGGCCGGGCGGGCATCCTTTCGGCCCCGCCCGCGCGGCCGGCGAAATCGGCGCTCAGGCTTGCGGCAGGACGATCGTCTGAGCGGTCTGGACCGCGCTGAAGGCGGTCTGGGCGAGGTCGGCGCCGAGGGTGACGATGCCGGCGCAAATGACGAGGGTGGCGAGAAGCGAGCGGATCACGGCGGGTTCTCCTCAACTATTTTGTTAGGTGATCGGTGCGCCGAGCGTAGCACCGCCCCCGCGGGATGTCAACTAAAAAGATAGTTAGAACGCCGCGGCAGCCTCCGCGAAGGCGCAGAAGGCGGCGACGGCACCGAGCTGCTCGACCGTCGCCGCGCGCGTTTCGAGCAGCCGCGGCGAGCAAACCAGCGCCGCCAGCGCCCGGCCGCGCGAGAGCGCGACGTTGAAGCGGTTCGCCTCGAACAGAAAGTCGGCACCGCGCGGGGCGTCCTCGGCACTCGAGGTCGCCAGCGAGTAGACCACCGCGGGCGCCTCCTGGCCCTGGAACTTGTCGACGGTCCCGACCCGGACGGTCTCGCCGAAGCGGGCCCGCAGCCGGCGTTTCAGCAGCCGCACCTGGGCGTTGTACGGCGAGACGACGAGCACGTCGGCCGGTCCGAGCGGCCGCGCGACGCCGTGGCGGTCGGTGAACGTGCCGCCGACCAGCCCGGCCAGGATCGCCTCGACCGCGTCGGCTTCTTCCTCCGAAAACTGCGCGTTCGACGCGTGCTCGACCGGGACGTAGCGCAGCCCGGCCCCGGTGAACCACGGTGCCTCGATCCGCTGGCTCGCGCACGACGCGGCCGAGCAGAGCCGGCCCTGGTACACCATCCCGGAGACGAACTCGCACAGCGCGGGGTGCATCCGGAAGGTGCGGTCGAGGAAGACGCCGCGGTCGTCGGGGAGCGTTCCGTGCACGCCGCCCGGCGCGGCCTCGTCGGCCAGCAGGTGCTCCAAGACCGAGACGCCGGCCCCGTCGGGATGCGTCCCCACCGAGACGTGCGCGAGCTGGAGCGGGTCGCCGAGCAGGATGACGTTCTCGGCGTTCGTCGCCATCGCGAGCGCGTCGGCGAGCGCGACCTGACCCGCTTCGTCGATCACCAGATAATCGACGGGCGCGAGATCGTCGCGCGCGAACAGCCACGACGTTCCGGCGACGAGCGCATACTCCGCGAACGGCGCGTTCTTCTCGGCGTTCTCGATGAACGCGTGCGCGCGCTTCGACTCGAACGGTGAGTCGGGGTTCGTCTTGTCGCACTTCTTGATCCCGCGGAACGACGCCCCGCGCGCGGCGACGGCGCTCTCGACCTCGTGCAGCAGGTTGTTGATCGCTTTGTGGCTGTTCGAGGTGACGCCGATCCGCTTCCCCGCCGCCAGCAGCGCGGCGATCACGTGCGCGCCGGCGTACGTCTTTCCGGTTCCCGGCGGACCTTGCACCGCAAGCGCGCTGCGGTTCAAGCGCAGCGCGAGATCCGCGACGTCGGCGGGATCGATCGCTTCCGCGCCGGGGCGCATCGCGGGCTGCACCCGGTCCCCCTCGTGCAGCCCGGTGATGCGCGGGCGCACGCGGTAGAGGATGTCCGACGCCGCCGAATACGTCGCGCGCTCGGTGCCGGCGAGCGCGGCTTCGGCGAGGCGGCGCAGCGCGGCTTGCTGCACGCCGGTATAGATCGGGCCGCCGGGGACGAGCGCGCGGGGGTGCGGATCGGCGGGCCACTTCTTGACCTGCACCAGACGCTCGTCTTCGTCGAGCGCGACGACCTCGAGCGCGGGCGCGTCGCGCCGGTCGGGATCGACGAACGAACCGGTCCCGACCTTGTGCTGCTGCACCGGAAAGCGGTACGTGTAGACCGAGCGCGTTCCGCGCCGCGCCGGCTCGAGCGGCGCGAATTCCTCGGCGAGCGCGAGGCCGCCGAGCGCTTCCGCGTCGTCGTCGACGAACGTCGCGTCGGGCGCGCGCTCGTAGCGGTCGAACAGCGCCCACCACACCGGCTTCTCCTCGCGGCGGTGGTAGCCGGCGAGGTGCGCGAGCAGCTCGCGCGGCGAACCGGGCGCCGCGCCGGCGAGCAGCGCGCGCTGGATCTCGGTCAGCTCTTTGAGCTCGCGCAGCCTCTCCTCGCTCGGAAGCTTCGGATCGCGCTCGGGGCGGAACGCGATCTCCAGCGCGTAGAGCGTGCGCGCCTCCTCGCGCAACCGCAGCAGCCACTCGTGCAGACGGCGCGTCGAGACGCAGTCCTCTTCGTTGTAGCGCACGATGTCGAGCCGGCGCGAGGGGTCGCGGTCGAGGAGATATTCTTCGAACGCGACGATCGACTGGTCGCCGCGGCGCACGTCGGCGTCGCGGAAGAAGCCGTAGAACGCTTCCAGCTTCTTGATCGAGTAGCCGTCCTGCGACTGCGCGAGCGCGCCTTTGACCACCGCGTACAGATCGACCAGCACCTCGCCGCGCAGCAGCTCGTCGACCTCTTCCTCGCGGGTGCCGTGGCGCATTGCGAGCCGGCGCAGCGCCGTCTTCTCGTAGGCCGCGTAGTGGTAGACGTGCGCGTGCGGGTGTTGCGCGCGGTGCGCGCCCAGCCAGTCGACGAAGCGTTCGAACGCGCCGCGCTCCTGCAATCGCGTCTCGCCCCAGAACTCGCGGTACGGCTGGTGCGCAGCGTCGGGGACGAACGCGCCGAACAGGTATTCGAGCCCTTTGCCCGCTTCGTAGAGCGGATCGCCTTCCATGTCGAAGTAGACGTCGCCGGCCGCCGGCGGCGGGAGCGCGCCGAAGCCGTGCAGCTCGCGCGGCGGCAGCAGCTCGTAGCGGTGGTCGCCCGAGATGCGCTGGTGCAATTGCAGCTTCGCCTGGCGGCGCAGCGTCGCGAACGTTTTCTCCGCCATCCGCGGCGGGCGCGCCGCTTCGCTCGCGGTCGCCAGCCGCTCGAGCGTCGCGATCCCCGTGGCGACGAGCCGCTTCGTCTGATCGCGCCGCATCCCGGCGACGAGCGAGAGGTGATCGACGCGCTGCCGCACGCCCTCGCAGTGCGCGGTCCAGATGCAGCCCTCGCACGCGCGCACCCGCTCGGGGACGGCGTCCGGATCGAGCGCGCCGGCGGCCGCCGCGTAGCGTCGCTGCGCGGCGCGCACGTATGCGGCGTAGCGCCGCGGGTCGTACGCGGTCTGGGTTCCGTCACCGAAGAGCGCGCGCACGCTGCGCGGCAGCACGCCTTGCACCGCGGCGACGAGCAGCGCGTAGCTGCAGAGCTGCACCAAGAACTGCGGCTTCTCGCGGATCGCGAGCTTCGTGTCCGCGACGTCGTACGACCACGCGCCGAGCGCGCTCGGCTCGGCGGTGCGGAACAGGAAGTCGGCGCGCCCGGCCCACGCGCCGTCGAGAAACGCCGCTTGGTAGATCGCTTCCGCGCCGCTGCGCATCGCCGCGTGCGTCATCTCGACCGCGCGCAGCAGGTCGCTCGCCGAGTCGTCGCCTTCCGGAATGCGCACGACCGCGACGCCGCTCACCTCCAGCTCGTGCAGCACGCGCAGCTCGTGCTCGCGGCCGCGGCGCGCGACGATCGCGAGCGCCGGATCCTCGTAGAGCGGCGGCGCACCGCGCAGTACCGCGCGGCGGTTCAGCGCGACACGGTGCGGGCACGCGAGGTAGTCGTTCAGGTCGGACGCAGCATGAACGACCCGGCCGTCAACGAGGCGCACGCATCACCATCCCCGCGTTCATACGACCAAGATAGCGCCTCACCGTGCCAGGCGGGTGGCCGAGTTGTGTGTAGAAACGTACCAAATGAGCGCCGGCGTTCACCCCGCGTAAACCCTGGGTGAGATTTCGGCGAGATCAGCGTTCGGTCCGACAAAAAGAGGAGGGTCCCCCCGGACCCGCATGCGAACGTGGGCGGCGATGTTCCGGTTTCCCTCGCCGCGTCTTGCCGCGGCGCTGTTCGTTTTTAGCCTCTCCGGGGTTCTCGCCGTGCCCGCCGCGGCGCAGGACGCCTCCGCCACCGCCGCCGCCGCGCCGACCGAGTCGGCCTACGCGGCGCTCGTGCGCACGATCAACCCCAAGCTCTCGCTGGAGAAAGCGCGCGCGTACGCCCGCTCGGTGATGGCCGACGCGTGGCGCACGCACCTCGACCCGCGCTTCATCATGTCGATCGTCACGGTCGAGTCGGCTTGGCGTTCGAACGCCGTCTCGTCCACCGGCGCGCGCGGCCTCGGCCAGCTGATGCCGGGCACGGCGCGCCGCCTCGGCGTGAACGCCTGGAATCCCGCCGACAACCTGCGCGGAACGTCGTCGTACCTGAAGACGCTGATGAACCACTTCGCCGGGAAGCCGAACGCGGTGAAGCTCGCGATCGCCGGCTACAACGCCGGCCCGAAGGCCGTCGAGCGCTATCACGGCGTGCCGCCGTACAGCGAGACGCGCCACTACGTCGTGCGCGTGCTGCACGTGTGGAAGCAGCTCGACGCGCGCGTCGGCCGTGCCTTCACGCCCGCCGCCGGCGCGACGATCGCCGTTCGCCCCGCGCCGCTTCCCGACGAGCAGCAGTGGGTGACGAACGTCAACGAAGTGCTCCCCGCGACCGCCGCCGCGGTCGAGTCCGTCCCGAACCCCGCGCTGACCGCCGGCACCCCCGCCGAACCGACGCCCGCCACGACGAC